>Ga0099825_1001031_pt1 | contig 33945 bp, 18 predicted proteins | sample SiratroredBW_FD_76838 | JGI IMG/M metagenome (GOLD analysis project Ga0099825, IMG submission 76838) | Root nodule microbial communities of legume samples collected from California, USA - Siratro red BW | ecosystem: Host-associated > Plants > Roots > Nodule | place: USA: California | collected...
ATATAAAATAAAAAAAAAAAAAAAAAATATTTATACACTTATATAAAATAATTAATATAATATATTATATATATATATATATATATATATATATATATATATATATATATATATATATATTACTTACCATATCTATTTTGATTCCTTAGAATCTACAATTATTTTTTTCATATAAAGCTCGTTCTTCTATTTTAAGAATTCAATATGCTTTTCACAAAATATTAGATTTTGTTTGAGATTTTATTATACCATAAGACTATTTTATAATATATAATTAGGATAAACTTCATCTTATTGTGTCAATTCTATAAAATTGAATTTGACTTATATTTTACTATATTAATATAATATTAAAATTATGTAGAATTAAAATTTAGACTTATTATGTCGTTCATTATTAAGCTTCTGATTTATTATTAAACCTTTCTTTATTCTAATATTTGATATTCTCAACATAAGGAAATGTGTTGAAAATATTACATTAAAAAGTAAAATTAATATACAAATCTCATCACTTCAATAAATAAGAATTGTGAGGTTGAATTTCTTCAATTCCCCTACCTTAATAATATATTGACAGGAACGTTGTGTTAAAAAAAAATTCATTGAAAATGATGTATTGAAAATATAAGTTGGTTCACTTACAACCAATTCACCCTAATTAGTTATGTGGTGAAAGTTAGGTAGACATACTAGTGTGGAGGTTTCTTATAAAAATAAAAGTCACTATATTACTACCATTTTTTATTAATTATTTGATAAATATCCTATACAATTATAAATAACGTTTATTTACTCATTTAAGTTGGCTAAGTTGTTTCTTTAAGTCATAAAAAAGTAAGTCAAATTTTGTTTACTCACTTTTTAGAAAGTGAGTAAACCAGAGTGAGTTATATTGACTCGTTATGATAACTCTTATGTCTTAATAGTAAGTTTGGGCTTTTGTTGAGCAAAACAGAATTGGGCCTACAAGTATGTAATGTGTCCAAAACCCAGTCTCGCTTCGTATTAGACACCAACGAAAATTCATTGGACATTTAACGTTGGTCGAATCTCATTTTGTACTCAAATGTCTTTTACTTTTCTTCCACATTGAACAACTCATATAATTAAGCAAAACTAATGTGATTTTCAATTATAGACAGCGCTGTGTGATCTTTTAATACGAATACTATTCTCATTCAGCCGTAAAAAGCACAACTTTAATTAGGAAATCATATCAAAGGACCAGGCCTTGTAACATGTATTCAACAAAGTTGCAAAATGTATCAATTTCTATGACAGTTTAGCTGGCAAACGTAGCAGAATATTTGTTCGATCTTGAGAGTGCAAAGAAAGGCACTAAAGTGGAGCAAAAGCTCTTTCTGTTGATGGGATTCTTTTGGTGACAGGAGAGGCCCAGCTCCAGCATGGATGCAAAAAAGATGGGCTACCATGATGGTGTTTGTGGATAAATTACATCACACCAATTATATTGCGTATGCAAACATAGACATGCATCTTTGCAACCAAGGTTGACCACCGTTGCATCAACAATTAGTCATGTACTAATGCTGCAATAGCAAGTAGCCACGTCATGCAATGGAAACACGAGTCAACGCAGGTTTTGCTGCACCATGCCTTCCAAAAGTGCTAACGTCAATCTTCCATGATCAGCACAGGGAGAGGGAGTCCCACATTCAAAAATACCACACCAAGAAAGGAGATATAGATGCCAAAAAGGATCAAGTATTGACCCACAAGAGAAATTTTAATCATTGGAGTGCATAATCATCTCTAGAAGTAAAGATAAAGAAAGTAATTCTTTGCGTCATCTTTTTTTCTTGCTTGAGTTAAGATAAATTAAGTATACCTTCAGATTTCATAGCCTTCATATGGCTAGCTAGAGCTGCTTGCTTGAAATTCAGAGTGGATTTGATGCATGATTATGGTATGATCATGTTCTACTCTAAATTAAGTAAGCTAAGTGGTTAAGTGGTTAAACATCAGCATATACTCATTTCCAGACAAACCAAAGTCAGCTATAGATTTTGATTGCTCTTTATAGGTTTGACTTCCCTAAATCTCTAGCAAGTTCACCACTAAATGGTGCAGCATGCTACCAACTTTAGTAGGCACACTAGATATTGTTAGTTGTTTGTTGACTCCGACAAATACAAGCATTCAGTTAAAACTTGAAATTCTGTTTCTGTTTCAACATTATCATTGGAATAAAAAATGTAACTTTTCGACCATGGTCCCCAACCACAATTGTGGACTGTGACATGATTCAACTAAAAGAACTGTCTGCAGCATGACATACCCTGTCTTAAATGTTATAATCCAAGCTTCATAAAATCTGTATTCGTTCATGATTCCCTCTCTTGATTTGCTATTTATATCAATAGGTTTCTCCAATCAGTTAATCTGTTTCTGCTGAGTCAATTTCACAGGATTTTTGCAAAATCAACTCCAAACAAAAATTATTCAAAATGTGACTAGTATTACCATTCCACAATTAAGTTCAAGGGACAGTTGTAACGTAAACATGAAGCAAAAAATTCATAACAAATTCCACTGTTGGAAAGCGGCTAGAGAAGAATCATAATTGAAGCAGAAAATGGAATCGTTCCTGAACATCATTTTGCTTGGGAATTGCTTGAAAACGTGGAGAACAGGCTGAATGTGCTAATTATGCAGACACCCACGTTAACCACCAATTCACCTGACAATGAAGGTCAGTAGAAAGAAGTGTTAGTTGATCCAACGTTGGAAACAACATAACAAGGACATTTCCCCGCATGGGTAAAATTTAATAGCATCAATAAATGGGGTGCAAAGGTGTTGATTATGCTAAGAATATATTTAAACAAACAACAAGGTAGGCAATAGAATGAAGTTGGTCAAGGAGACATTAGCCACAGAGAATGTTTCTGGTCCCAGTGACTTGAAAGTGTGACTAAACAAGGAGTGCGATGTGGGCTTCCAACATTCTTCATGAATATGTTTGGCTGCAACAAAACCTTATGCTTTTTGGACCCTCAACTCATGCATGCTTCCCTTTTTATTTTAATTTCTACCCCCAGTATGATCAGCAGCACCACTAGGTAAATGATGTTCTTATCTTAATTCATAAAAAAGACAAACTCATCATGGTTTATCATCATGAGCTGAAGGAGAATAACCAGTGAGCTCTTTGGCCAAAGCATTCAAATTTAAAAAAGACAAATCTGGAGGCTGGTAACTTTTCCCTGCACTGTTTTGGACCACTGTCAGAAAATTTCTTGACAGTGAAAACGAGGGGTGAAAGAAACCAACCATTTTACTTTACCCCCCATGAAATATAATGTATTGTATTTCTTCAAGGTTCAAAATTGTTGAATAAATATTTGACAGAACTGAAGAAAGGTTGGCTCTTTTTGTTTGTTTTACTCGAAGATATGTACTAAAGAATAAGAAAATCTTAATGATAGCAGTTAGAACAATAAACTCCATCTTTCGGAGGAGGGTAAAAAACAAAGAGAATCTATAGGATGAAGATAACATATAGAGAACAATTATTTTTTTCTTTCAAGGAGACACAGGAGAATATTAGAGTACCACAGAAAATCAAGATAAACATTAACAATTTAGAGGTGCAGCTGGGCAAGGGCACATGATCTAACAATTGTATCAATGTTTTGTCTATGTATTTATCCCGTATCAATCCCCTATGGCATTATATTATTGTGCATATGCAAATATAAGCAAATAAATTGCATGTGGAATATGTTCTAATTGGGGTTTGAGCATGGAATTTGGTGGAAGGGATTCTCGAGTCTACAAAGAGTTGGCCATGTGATAAAAGCAGCTTTCTTCGACTTGCAAAGCGACCACGCCCGTTTGGCTGCAATCATGCGGTCTACACTCATATTATTTCCTACACTCCTTCCTTTGCTTATTTCTTTTTTCATCCTTTTGTCCTCTCCAAAATTGACCTTGTTCTCCAAAAAACGTACTTTTGCTGTGCCGTGTTAGCCTCCATATTCCAACACCGTAACCAAAGGGATAAATATGTGAGCCAAAAATTAAGGTTAAGGCAAAGGTGTGGACAAGGTTGGTCGCAGTTACATTTGTGTCTGCTATAAAACTATCAACTAAGCATGACATGCTAGATTCAACTTTGGCCAATGTAAAACCATTAAAATTAAAGGGTCAAAATTTTGGTTCATGAACATTGGAGTAAAAATACAAATAACTGTGTAACTGTAGTGTTCATTGAGCTCTCTCTGATCTTAATAGGCAATTAAAAAAATGCAAATTGATCAAAATGCAAAGAACAGTGCAGTTGGGTAAAGGAAAATTGCCATTATCATTAGCTCGAATTGCGAGAGGCCCGCTCGTGCGGACAAGCCATCACGCTTCCTAAGCAGCTAGTAAAATATGTCATTTCATAGCAATTTACTCATTTTTAAATCAAATTTGTTCACAGCTCATGGCCAAATCCAAACCAAGACGTGAGCATTAAGGTAAATAACAAAAGTTGTAATTACAAAAAGGGACTCCAGAACAGAACCAAGGGATTTTTCGTCAAAGCACCTCAGCAGCTTTTACTTTTTGTTCTTCAAAAAGTGGATTCACTCGCTTCCCAAAACCACCCTCTACAATACCTTTCATACACACTCTCTCTCAACCTTCGAGAACCCTTTTGTGTCCTGTCCTGTATATATAACACCACCTCAACACTCCTCTCCTTCCATCTTCTCTTCCATTTTCCAACCTCAACTCTTCTCACCCCACACCTGCTTTTATTCAAACTCTCAAACCCCATTTCAGCAACAATAACAACACACCACATCAAGGAGATAGAGTCAGTGGCCTAATACAACAGGAGTTTCAGACTTGAAAGAAAGTGAAAGTGATCCACGAAGCCAAGAAAATGGCATCGGATAAGGTGGTTGAAACGGTAATAGCAGGAAACTACGTGGAAATGGAAACTGAAGGAAAGCCAAAGGACGTAAAATCCCGGTTATCTAGCTTATTGTGGCACGGTGGTTCTGTTTATGATGCTTGGTTCAGCTGTGCTTCCAACCAGGTTGGTGGTTGGTTTTAAGAACATATTCCTTTCCATATTCTGCTCTTGACATAGCTTAACATCTTTCGTTCTATTCCAACATCATGAGCTTGATTCTTTCTATGTTTTTAATGTTGTGCTTCCGTGAGAATCATGTTTACATTATGTCCTTAACATGTCAGGTGGCTCAAGTTCTGCTTACGTTGCCATACTCATTTTCCCAGCTGGGAATGCTTTCTGGCATACTTTTTCAACTCTTCTACGGCTTACTTGGAAGCTGGACGGCCTACCTCATTAGCATACTCTACGTTGAATACAGAACAAGAAAAGAGAGAGAGAAAGTTAACTTCAGAAACCATGTCATCCAGGTTCAACTCACCAACATTGACACAACTTATTTTTTAGTACATTCTCTTAATCAAGTTTTAAATTTGATTGTCGTTTTAATGACATAAATTATGCAGTGGTTTGAGGTTCTAGACGGGCTCCTGGGGAAGCACTGGAGAAACGTGGGCTTGGCCTTTAACTGCACATTTCTTCTGTTTGGATCTGTCATACAACTGATAGCTTGTGCAAGGTACCTACCCCAACTTAATCTGAGTCCTGTGACCCTTCCTTTAACTCTTTCTTCATTGTTTATTAGTTGTGGCTAACTAGATAAATTCTTTATTATAGTAATATATATTTTTATCTAAGTTAAGCCAAGGAACCAACATCACATGCATGTCCCATAATAACCTTACCTGCTGCAACTTCATTGGGGTCTGAATATTGTTTTAATGTTGTTCAGCAACATATATTACATAAACGACAACCTGGACAAGAGGACTTGGACTTACATCTTCGGAGCTTGCTGTGCCACCACTGTCTTTATTCCTTCCTTTCACAACTACAGAATCTGGTCCTTTTTGGGCCTCCTCATGACCACTTACACTGCTTGGTACCTCACAGTTGCCTCTCTCCTTCACGGTCAGGTAACATTAATCACAAAGTTGCAATTACTTGGCTCTTTATTAAAGTCTAAAATTACTATTATTGATGATATTAAATTATTGATTACATCATCACTATAGTTCTAACAGTTTGCTTCTCCAATTGTTTTTTGGTTAGATGGAAGGAGTTAAGCATTCGGGTCCGACCAAATTGGTTCTATATTTTACGGGGGCCACAAACATTCTCTACACATTTGGGGGACATGCTGTTACTGTGTAAGACAATCTCAGATATATATTCGTGTCTTTTACGTTTTCGCAAATTTGCCCGTGCTTATTACCAAGCACTAGTTACTACTGTCTAATTAAGATAGTTCCAAATTGGACAGCGAAATAACAATGCAACTGCTGAGTCTTAACGTCATTTGCTAGTGACTCAACCTTCACTTCTGTAGACATAATCTGAACATACAAGCTCTAATTAATGACCCATCTTATAAAGTCTCTTTCTTTTTTCTCTATTCTCATACCCAGAAGCTTTATTGGGAGTTACCTACATTTTTTTTAATTTTAATCTTTTCTATAACAAGAATATACGTTACACAAGCTTTTGGGGTGAAGAGAAGTATGGAAAATAGAGTGCTTTATGTTTGAAAAAACAAAATATATCTTGCAGTGCTCATCATCAGAAACAGTCTTTCCCGAAAATACCCTTGGAAGGCGTGGGAGGCAAAAGAAAAGTGCCTTCTTTCTTTGCTATCCTTGAGTTTTGGAGAAAGCCTAGACTCTTTCTCTAAAATGTTAGGATGCTTTATTGCTTTATATCATGAAAAGGGCCCCTCCCTTATAGATCCAGCTTTCCTCAGTGAACACTACTTCTTTGCTTTCAGGTCTCTTCCCTCACAACTCAGCAAAATCAAAACCTTGCGCCAACAAAATATTCCCTTTTCTTTTTACCTTGGAAAAATGGTATCTTTATGAGCACCTTTATTCCTTATATGAAGAATTTTTCCTCATTGTTCTTCATTGACATTTGAGTACATTCCTTTCATTCCTCATATTTCACCCTTAGTAATCAATATGTACTTTTCAACATTCGACAAAGACATTAACAAACAAGGGTCACAATAGGAACAACTTCATCAAAATCAATCATCCATATTTCTTAGTTATTTTGACACACAAAAATGAATGCAGATAAAACAAAAACAACAAATAATGTAACTTTGATTGCAGAAATTGTAGTAGTTATGCTGATGATATGATAGTACTGTTAACGAGAGAGTATATTAATGAGAGTTGTACTACTGGTACAGGGAGATAATGCACGCGATGTGGAAACCTCAGAAGTTCAAGGCTATATATTTGCTGGCAACACTGTATGTGCTGACACTGACGCTTCCATCTGCAGCAGCAGTGTATTGGGCATTCGGAGACATGCTTCTAAATCACTCCAATGCCTTTGCTCTCCTCCCAAAATCACCCTTTCGTGACATGGCTGTAATTTTAATGCTCATCCACCAGGCAAGCTTATCATACAGCAGATTTTTACTATTCATTCTTCTTCTATGAACACACTTATATGGCCATGCTATGAAATATCATAATTGAATTGAATGGTTAAATATTGTGACTTGCAGTTCATAACATTCGGGTTTGCATGCACCCCATTATACTTCGTGTGGGAGAAAGCAATAGGGATGCACGAGTGCAAGAGCCTATGCAAGCGTGCTTTGGTGAGATTGCCAGTGGTGATCCCCATATGGTTCTTGGCCATCATTTTCCCCTTCTTTGGTCCCATCAACTCCACCGTTGGCTCTCTCCTTGTCAGCTTCACCGTTTACATCATCCCTGCCCTCGCCCACATCTTCACCTTCAAATCACCCTCTGCTAGACAGGTACAATATTTTTCATCTTCATATCATATTTCATATACACACACAAACACATCATTTCATAATCATAAATCTGAACACTTCCATTTTCTAAAAATTTGTCCTTTCCACTTCACGGACTACTCTAACACCCCTCCTAGTAGCCTACAATTGTACTACTACGTACGTACCCTTCATTAACTACTTGTTGAGTGGCAAAGGAGAAAGTTAAACTAAACAAGAAAACAACTTTTTATTTTGAGTAAGCTTAAGAAGGGCAAGAGAAAAAGATAGTTATGTGGGTCATCCAATCTCTGAAACATCACTGTCGGAACCCAGAAGTTTTGACTTGGTGAACACCGCAGCATTGTTAGAATTTATTCCATTCATTGTTTTGTTCTAAGCAATTTGTTATTCACTGTTTGCTTTTACTGTGTCCACAACAAACACAAAGAATAGGGATAATGAGAAAGGAAAATTATGATTGTGAAGAGTTAGCGTATGGTCACCGTCTAGCAGACAGAACCCGGGATTTTCTCGAAAACCAATCACTTTTTTATATTCTTTATCACCATTATTTTAAATGACAAGTGCATAAATATTGGAGTACGCAGAGAATATTGTGTTTGTATAGTAACATTGATTAAGGTCTGAACGTGGTTTGTGTGATGCAGAATGCGGTGGAACAACCTCCCAAGTTTGTTGGAAGATGGGTCGGATCCTTTATCATCAACTCGTTTGTGGTGGTGTGGGTCCTGGTGGTAGGGTTTGGATTTGGTGGGTGGGCCAGCATGGTTAACTTCATACACCAGATTGACACATTTGGACTCTTCACAAAGTGTTACCAATGCCCTCCACCGCTTCTGCCACCTGTGCCGCCGCAACAGCTGAATGCCACCGCGCCTTCGCCGCTTCACAACCCTCATCACGGCCACTAAGTGTTGCACTCTTCAAGTTGAAACGGGTGAAGCTTTTTGCTGAAATGATTAACTGTGATGGTTAATGTGAAGAATGATAAATGAGAGTTGGGTCACATTCTGAATTTAGTAATGTACTTATCATGTCATAACCATATAATGTATTCTTCTTCCATTTCCTTCACTTCTTTAAGGTTGTTTTCAGCACTTTGTCACCGACAGTTATCGTAAGAACAATATAATAAAATGAAACGAAAAGGTTTATGAAATAAGTATTACAAAGAGTTAATGTATAATATTAGAAGCTAACCTTTTAAAAAATATACTTTTAAACTACCTTACAAACTATTGAATAAATTTCTTCAAAAATCGCTATAAGGTTAAGGAAAATTTTCAAACTAGTAACAAAAGTTAAATACTAGTTAAATAGTCTGGCCAAAGCTAGACTTATAATACAGTTTCCATATTCGATGTTCAAAAAATTACTTATACATGTCTTTCTGATTTAGATACTTGTATAATATATATAATTTTAGTGTGATTTAAAGAGTTGAATTCTCAACTATGAAAAATGTTGCTGTACACCAGAAACTACTTGAAATTTGATTCGCAGGAAGCCAAATTATCAATTGTGAACAAACTCACTTAATGCTGAAAATTCACTCAGAATTCAGTCCCTTGAAAAAACAAATTCTTGTGAGGTTTTCCGAATTTTTTATAAAGATTAAAAAAAAAGGACCGAAAATTTAGAAATAAAAAAAAATCTGATCAAAATTTGACTGGCCGAAGTCAAATTCTTACCAATTTTTCAACATTATACACTATTTCACTTTACGAATTCAACTCCTCCTCCTGACCTATAAAGATATATATATTTTAAGAATATATAATGTTCAGTTTTAGTCACAAAATCTTTTAAATAGATTTATCAGACAAAAACATCTAACATGATATAATTTTTTCTCAACGAATTACGATTCATGTGAATAAATTTTTGATTCTGCAGGGTCTATTTTGGAAAGAACAAAACTTGCCAGAAAATAGCTTAGAAAAGAGAAAGCACACTTTTCGATATACCTTTTCTCTATTGGTTTACAATTAACTAGAAACAGATAAAAGAAGTAGCCAAATCAATCATCTGAAAGGAAGAAAGCAACTAAAGAGCATAAAAGTAATTCAGATGACAGTAATGTCATTATGTTAGTTAAATAATAATTGTCCCTGTGAAAAAACTGATGTAGCTTTTTCTTAAACAAGAACACACTTCATAATATAATACAAATAAAAATGATAAAACGAGCATCTTTTTGTTACAAACAACACAACCCCGGTTACCATTTCTCTTCATCACTTCTTTTCCTATCATATCTATATTTTTTCTCAACATTTCTTCATCCAACACCCTATATATTTTTCCTATCATAAAATTCAAGAACATTTTTTGTTGTTTTTTTCTGATAAAATCTGAGTTTGGCAAGACTGAAAAGTTTCCAAAATTGAAGTGACAAAAGCAAAGGAAGCTCTCATGTTCCATGTCCTCGGAAATGCAAACTCAGAATGAAAACCAGCACCCTTTTTCTTGTCCAACAATGAGTGAGCAGGGTTGAAAATGATTAGAGATGAAATAAAGGTACTTTGATGGGAGAAGAGAAGAAAAGAGAAGAATAGTTCCAAAATCCACAGCATCTCTCTTTGCCTTTCCACCTAGTTTCCCAGAAGTTTTTCAATGAGCAGCAGAAAATAGCAGACATGAGTTCATGAAAGAAAAGCAAACCAAGCAGTATCTGCTATTACACGTACATTAACATTATACTGAACAACTTTGCCAAAAAATAAGGCTGCTAGACACTGTAGTAATTGACACAACACATACATGTATTCATGTAATATAATGTAACATATACATACATACATATATATATATATATATATATATACACACACATGCATATATAGCATGCAGAAGTGGATTTGGGTAGGGAATCTAATAATTGTGTATCTTCTTCCCTCCAAATGCTAGTGGAATAAACAGTGACTATGCCATGATCTATCTAAAGTAAACAGACCTTTCATTCCAGTTCTGAGATCACATGCAGCTTTTTATTTATACAGCAACAAGCATGCAAAACCTTGCAAAACCAAAAGAGAAGAACAAGTTACAACCATAATCACAGAGCCGTGAGACTTTTCAGTTAAAGGTCATCATCCTCTCTAAATGCCTCTCCTTTTTTCTCCCAAACACAACAAGATGATGGTGCTGTCAACTTTGGAGACATGCTCGTTCATTCGTTTTAGTTTCGTTTTAGCACATTTTCCATCTTCTTTTTCTCGTTGATCAATGTGAGTTTCGCCTTTCTTCTTGAAAAGAAAAGTGAACTTTATCTGCTTTTCATTGAATGGAATAAGACAACAAGAGTAACCGAGCCTTTCATTCTTCTCGGAACTCGGAACCTTTTGTTGTATAGATACCATCATTTGCAAGCTTGCAAAATTCCCACAGCTTTTCTCTGCTTTCGTTAACATGCATGCTTAAACGAGAAACCAAACTACTGATTAGAAAACACAATCTATATCAGAGAACTGGAAAAAATTATCCAAAGCAGAAGACAGAAATAAAAACTTCTAATGACAGAAATTTCACCTTATTGAATTTTACTTTTTTATTGTTTTTAGTATTTACATATAGAAAATTTGTAAAAATAATATTTTTATACAAATAACTAGATGATAACACAAACATGAAAATAAGATGATGATTTGGTAATTATTAACAAAAAAAAAATTGTAAACTTAATTGCTCGGACATGCTTTTTCTGAGATTTGGAATTGAATGTTTTAGTGATTAGGATAATAAAAGACTAGTAAAATAATTTCCGATAATTTTGCTTTTCCAGTTTTTGGCATTATTTTATTATTCACTTTTCTTTCAGGAAAACTTAAATATTAAAACTTCAGTTGTCCTAACAAATTCAATACATGGGTGGCATATTTATATATTTTCGTGAGTTATTTTCTTTAGAATGTAGGATTAATATTAATCACTCGTACTACTCTTTTTTCTCCTTTGTTACTTTATTTTATTTTATTTTGGATATCACGTTGTTTTCATTTTTTAAAAATTGTTATTTAAAAGCATGTTAACTGAGGCTTGGGCTGGAGAATTAATCCAGGAACCATTATAACTGGAGGAAATTTGCTTGATGAATAAATGAAGAGGGAAACTGTGGAGCATCCAAAGTGGGCTTACAAAGGGATTAAGCCCAAATTTCAAGCAATTGAACCTGGGAAGAATGATTCTTCATGCACCTCCATATTGACTTCGTGCACCTCCATAATTTTGCATATTTCCATTTTAGTCTTGAAGAAAAGATGAAACTACCCTTCATCGATGGAAACTACCCACAAATATAAATTTTTCTAAATGTATTGCGGTTTGTATAACGGGCAATGCATTTAAAAAAAAAATTGTATTCCGGGTTCTACAACCCAATGTATTTATAAATTTTTTGTATTGGGGTTTGTATAACCCAATGCATTTAAAAAAAATTTAATATGTGTTGTGATCCTAACACCACCCAATCATATAATTAAATAAAAAGTTTATTTTGCTGGCTGCATGTTTATTCTCATTCCAAGTTCCAACTCTATTTTAAATCAAAAGTATATTCTGCTCCTTTATACCCATTAAATAAAAAGTCTCTTCTACGGCACTATACCTCATTTCAAACAAAGAGTCTCTTAAATTATTATGCTAAAACATTTGCTCCTCTTTCTTGATTGGTTTCATTTCAAATTTAATTAAAATAAAACTAAATTAATCAAAATTATGATAGATGAAGAGTCTCTGTAAGTTTACTTCTTGATTATAACTATAAAAAAAATGTGTGACTTATAGAAACTAATTTAATTTATTTTATTTTATTATAATTGAATTTATAAAAAGATGTGACTTATAGAGACTAAACTAAACTAAAATTAAATTAAAATAAAACTAAACTAATTTAATTTAATTTATTTTATTTTAATTGAATTTGAAAAAAATGTGTGACTTAGAGAGACTAAATTAAACTAAAATTAAATTAAAATAAAACTAAACTAATTTAATTTAATTTATTTTATTTTAATTGAATTTAAAATGAAATCCAATCAAGAAGTGAACTTATAGATACTCTTCGTTTGTTTTAATTTAATTAGTTTAGTTTTATTTTAATTGAATTTGAAATGAAACCAATGAAAAAAGAGGAGTAAATGTTTCAGCATGACAATTCAACAGACTTTCTTTGTTTAGAGAAGCAGAAAAGACTCCTTATTTAATGCATATAGAAGAGCATAATAGACTTTTCATTTAAGATGGGATTATAACTTGGAATGAGAATCAGCATCCAGCCCTTTATTTAATTACATGATATTTACATGATATGATTGAATGGTTATGGTCACAACACATATTAATTTTTTTTAAATACATTGTAGGTTATAATACAAAAAATTTTATAAATACATTGCAATGATGATATTTTTTAATTGCATTATAGTTTGTACATATTAAATTTTTTTTAAATACATTGTAGGTTATAATACAAAAAATTTTATAAATACATTACAATGATAATATTTTTTAATTGCATTATAGTTTACACAGAAAAAAATGTTAAAGGATATTTTCGTATTTTTTTCAAGACTAAAATGAAAATATGTAAAGTTATGGTGGTGGCATATGGGTAAGTCTTCTTTACCCGTCTTATTTTATAAACCTGAATTTAAAAGCTTGGATAACTCTTTCTTATATTACTAATTTTGTTTTGTATAATCAATAAATATTTTTTTTCAAAAGTATATAAAAATATATTTTTCATTAAAATTTGTGATGTTGTTTTCGTCCGTCCAAACCATGCATATCTTTTAACTTGAAAAACATGTGACAGAATCTGAAATGTTGAAAATTTGTATTATTTAATCTTAGAATAGTGAGTATAAACTAGTCTTAGAATTTATTTATATCTAATGTCAGTATCAAACTCTTTTTACATAAATTTATAATAAAATTGTATTATTTATCAAATCATTCTATTTGATATGATGTTATAAGAGTTTTTATTTAAAAATAAAGGAAGGTCTTTATGTTATTATATATTACACACAGAGGTGCTTACGTTTCAATTTAAATATTTTGTTCTTGTGTTAAAATTACTTTTTTAAAATAAGTAAAAGCATGATTCAATAAAAAAGTATTTTCCATGTCACAGTAGAGATCCAAGTTCAATTTGCATTTTCCATTCTGCCCACTTCAGAGTATTTACGACATTATACTGAAGTTCTTAAGTTTAAGATATATAAATTTTATAAAAAGAAATCTCCATTAAAATATAATAATGTGGCATAGAAACTTTTAAATTTAAAATATTAAATTACAAAAGTAAACAAAAATAACATGTTATTACAAAGACTTCTTTGTATTAAAATATAAATAAAAATTATTAAAGTAGGTTATAATATCTTTTAAAATAAAATTTAAAAGATATTAAAAACTATATGTCATAACAATACCCAAATTAAATATAATAAGACCTCCAGAATGATTTAATCACACCGTATTTTTCATTCCAACTTAATTATATTTTTAATATTTCCTTTAATTTGATTATTTCATTAATAAGAAAATAAATAAAGTTTCTTAAATTCTAAAAACACAACAATGTAATATACTTTTGCCCTATTTCAAACAAAAAATGTTAGCAAATAAATATTAAAAGTTTCAATATAAGCAAGGAACAATTTTATAAAACTGATTATATTGATCTCAATAAAAAAAAAATACTGTTAAGTTTAAAAAGATAAAGGGACTTAATTGAATCTTTAAAATGTCATGTTGCATTTTAAAAAGTAAGATATTTGATTCTGCCTTTTATTGAAACGGAAACTAAATTAAAGGAAATAAACAAATAATATGATAAAAAAAAAACTAAACCTTTTCCTTGCACACCTAAACCCTAAAAAATCTAAACTTTTCCCCTGCACCTAGCTTTTCATCCTCAAAGTAAAACACCAACCTCATCCTTATCCTCAACCATTTTCGAACCCTACATTTTCTGTGTTCAAAGATTTGCGAATGCATTGATCACAAGCAATATAGGTATTGCGAATGCATTGATCACAAGCAATATGTGTAATAGGAGAGTGTTCGAATCATTTTGGCGAGTAAAGCTTGTTAAGTATAGTCAAAATAACCAAAGATAATAATGTTTCTTCAAAATAATTTTCATTAAACATTCAAAAACCCTTCAGTTAAATTACATTCTGAAACATTCCTCAAAATTTGTGCTGTCATTCATAACTTTATTCCGCAACAATTAAACAGTAATATGTTACCCATCTTGAAAAGGGTTTGAGCCACAAACAGCACACCAAGATCAATAGAATGATACCATTACCCTCAAGGCATTAAAGTTAACCTAAATTATGCTTTGAACAAAGCAATAATCCTGCTATACGCCATTTGCCCCCAAGATATTTTGCAATCCTTTATTTGATCTTCAATAAACACTTATTTCAATAAATCCTTGAAAAAACTGAAAAGTTTATTAGATCAGACAAATTGCTACTGCAACAACCATTTCCCAAAGAGATAACAGTCATAATTTTGTCAGAGATTCGTAGTTCGTGTTTTTCTTGTAAAGAGTGACAAATAATAAATGTTATTCAAACTTATTAAACACCACCAGAAAATATCATCACAAAAACATAGTTAACGCCAAATATCAAATATGAAACACAAAGACTTAATCATAGCATTCAATCTTCATTGCAAGAGTCTTCTCAGAATTCCACTTAAACCAGCAATAATTCACCATGCAACAACATAACAAAATTTAAGTCCATAACAAAATGTAAATCCAGGTAGGTCTGATCTTGCTTACAGATTTGTAACACATTGTCAAAAGAGAAACAAAATCCCACACACCTATTCTACTAATGAAAATTCATAGTTTAACCAGAAGCCACTGAAACCCTAAAACACCTTGAAATAAAGAACTTAACACAATTCATAAACATAAAACCCTAAAACAAACTTCAACGAGCATTGGTTGGGCATTCTCTGGCAAAGTGCCCGGACTCGCCGCAGTTGTAGCAGCTTCCACCGCCGCCACCGCCTCCTCCTCCTCCATACCTTCCACCGCCACCGCCGCCGCCATACCTACCACCTCCTCCTCCACCTCCACCGTACCTGTCTCCACCGCCTCCCTGGAAGCAATCCCTAGCAAGGTGACCGGACTCGCCACAGTTGTAGCAAGCACCGCCACCGCCTCCACCTCGTCCACCTCCGCCATAGCCACCGCCTCCACCATATCCACCACCGTAGCCACCGCCACCGCCACCACGTCCTCCACCATAGCCTCGGCCGCCATCACCGCCACGACGGGTTCCCTGGACGCTGGCACCGTCGGGACCAGTGACATCGACCGCCTTGGCGCGTCCGTCAGCATCAGATTCAATAGCGAACTCAACGGACTCGCCCTCAGCGAGGCTTCGGAAACCGTCAGATTTGATCTGCGATTGATGAACGAAAAGATCCTCCGAACCATCATCGGGGGTTATGAACCCAAACCCCTTCTGATCGTTGAACCATTTCACCTTCCCACTCACTTTTCCACTCATCTTCTGTTTCCTTCCTCACAAACCCTCACAACACACAAACCCACTCTGTTCAGGGTTTCGCCTCAGGGCAAGAGTGCTTTATATAACTACTTTTTTAATGGGCTTTTTTTCATTGTGGGCCACGCCCTTGCTACTCTTTTAATTATTTCAAAAACACTATTACACTTCCATTGACCAAAAACAATAGCTTACTATTCCAATTCTGCGCATCATGTGGTTGGGGGACGCTACCATTCTTGATTCTAATCATCCACCGTTGGATCCTCCTTCACCGTAAGTGGACTGGTCAGCATTTTTTCTCTCCTTAATTTTATTTTTTAATCTTATTTTTTTTCATTTTTTTCACCTTTCCCTAAAATATCTTCTGTGCCGTTATCACATTCCAGCTCATCGCTCTGAGAAAGAAAATTGAGTCTCTATTTTTACTAGTCAGTCAGTTCTACTCTCAAAAAACTCAAAAACCCTTCCCTAACTTCATTTATACTTACTCTCTCTTCTGTAATTCTTACCGTTATACAATTTTTTAAATTTAAAATTAAATTATTCTTTTTTATGAAAAATAGCTTTTCTTTTTTTCATCTATGTCTTCAAAAAAAAATCTTATTCAAAATAGTGCATTTGTAGAAAAATTGACTCTTTTAGTTGTTTAAAAAAATTAGTGTATTTATTATTATTATCTTTAATACATGTATAATAATATTAAATTGTGATTATTATAGAAGGGAAGAAGTATATCAATAAAAAAAAATTATTTATTAAAAAAGGAAAACATTTTAATGCAATTTCTTGTCATTAATATGCTTAAAAAACTCTTGAACTAATATCATTGTATATGATAGAGAATATACATTACTATCATTTTCAAAATGTATATTTCATTTTAATGGTTACAACTAATTGAAAATAATTAATTTATTTTTTAATTATTTTATCTAATAATAAATGCAGTTTAAGGTTTTTGAAAAATAATAAATGTTTGTTTAAAGTAATTACTCTGGGTTTGAATAAAACTAATGCTAAAATTATTTGAAAATATGTATATTTATTATTGTTTTATTATTAGAAAAATATCTCTAAAAGGTAGTCATGTGGAAAAATATTATCATGCCTAAAATATAATATCCTAATATATTATAACAAACACTAATAAAATAAAATTTAAAACATTATTTTATAATATTATAATTATATTTATATATAATTTATTTATAAAATATTTCAAAATATATCTTACATTTATAATTTATAATGATTATCTTTTAAAGTATCTTAACAACATAACTCCTATCAATTAAGAATATCTTCAATAATTCATCTTCTTGTGTGAAAGTAGTATCATCACAAATTAAACAAAATAAAATTAGACAACATAATATTTATTACATTTCTTATTTCACATTCAACACAAATTTATTAATTATTTATATAATTTATATCAACTCAAAAGCCAACATACATATATAATCTCAATTTTAAATTCACACAACCTCGTATAATGAATCAATTGTTTTGGTATGAGAATGTTAGTTCATATATATTATTTGAGAAATAATAAAATTCATGCAAAATTAAAGATAACAAAATTATTAGACAATGTCGAATACAACCCAAACTCGAGAACACCATCTTTAAAATAACTACTTCAAATATTTTTTTATGACACTTATTTCATTTTTTTTAAATGTTGGGACTCCTCCTAATCTTTTGTGTGTTAAAGATGCATGCTCTATGAAAAAACATATCATAGAATTCAATCAATTTTTTTAGTATATTTTATATTATCTCTTATCTCAAATTATTATTTTTAGTAAATTTTCCATGCAGAGTTTTTAAATGTTTTATTTGCATGAATTAATTTATAATGAGAGACCCATCCTTGCACCAATCAAGAAATGAGAGGAAAATCAATGTGATAAAAATGAAAATACCCTTTTATCCTTCTTATATGTGTACAAAAATTGTATAGCAAAAATAATCATGGTACAGTCTCTCATGATGATATTTCTGACAGCATCATTATATTTTGAAATAACATCTCTTTTAGTGTTTCACAGTCTCCATGAATCACACTCTTTATTATAGAGTTTTTTCATTGGATTGAAAGTAATATAACCTGAAAATCAAATCTTAAACTGCAATAATGGTTGGGATAACTTAATTGGTAGAGTAGAGGATTGAAAATCCTGACACCAATTAAAATTTGATTCGTGACACAAGGTTAGAATTGTATATCACAAACGATAACACTTCTCATAGTACAAACTCTTGTGATGATGTTTCTGACAGTGTCATTATATTTTGAAATGACAACTCTTAGTAGTGTCTTGCAGTCTCCACGAACCACATCCTTTATTCTAAAGTTTTTTCATTGGATTCGGAGTAATATAAACCTAGAACCAAATCTTAAGCTGCAAGAATGATTAGGATAGCTCAATTGGTAGTGTGACTGAAAATCCTTACGTCACTTAAAATGTGATTCCTGACACAAGGTTAATAAAGCTCACTTAAGTCCATTAAGTCCTCCTTTTATTCTTCAATACTTAGTGGATGGATAATTAAATATATATTTTTAGCAGTCACATTAATTAACCAACTAAAATAAAATAAAATAATATAATTTTGACCTACATTAATTAACCAACTAAAATAAAATTAAATAATATAATTTTGACCTAATTTAACTGGTACATTTTTGTCACAACCGAATCACGACGGGATCACAAAATTTATTTTAAAAAATGTTTAAATTGAAAATGGATATAGAAAAGCCAAAAAAAAAATGCCTACTAACCAGATTCAAGATTCGGGAGTCGATTACGTGTGAAGAAGGTATTAGCACCCCCACAATGCCCGGTACCTTTAATTAGAAATAAGTGTGACTTTATAAAATGTTATTTTTCCTGAAAATAATAATTACAGCAAATAAGAATAAATATATATTTACCAAAAATGCAGACTAAGACTGAACAATAAGTAAACAAATAATAACAAAGACAAATTTTATTTTTTAATTTTTCGAACCCAAGAAGGATGAAGGATTGACGTTGGTCCTACGTATTTCCAAAGAGAAATCAGGGATCACGGAGTTCGGATGTTTGATATTTTTTATTTTTCGAAATTTCATTTAATCTTGTTTTTCTGAAAGAAAAAAAGTTTATATTTGTTTATTGTTAAAATTTTATTAAAACTGTTAATTAAATGTTTTTTTATTTTTGAAAATGTTATATATATTTTTTAAATATTTTTAAAATTATTTTAAATCTAATATTTTATTTTTAATAATTTATGTTTATTAAAAAAGGTTTCTTCTTATTTAATTATTTTCCTAACTTACTCTTATTTTGTTATTAAAAAAAACATATACAACATAAAAATAGTAAGATTAATTAAAAAAAAATAATGAAACCTAATACCCTACGGAGTGGCAGAAAGGATTATAATCGAATGCTTGAGTTACTTTGTTTCTGGAATAGTTATTTTGGTTTTGTTCTTTACTATGGCTATTTGGTTTCGTGAAGGATAATGGTAGTTGATGTTAGGTTTTTTTAAATTGGGAACATGCTTCTTTGCCTTAGGGTTTTGTTTCTGGATTGGTTGCTTGGGTGGATTTCTATTTCTAAATAGTTTGTGTTTTGATACAAGGTTTGGAAATTTTTGAATTTGGGACTTAGGCTATCCTATATTCGATCATGTGTTATGGAGTTGGGATTATTAATTTTCTGGAATTGAATTTGTTACTGATTTTGGACCGGCTTTTGATTAACTAGTCCTATTTTTTTCGAAAAGGTTGTTAGGTGTTCTTTTGAGTGAGTTTAGGATATTTTATTCTGGTTTGGGGTTTTGTGTTTATTTTTTTGTCTCTGGGTTAATGATATCTAATGTTACTATATTTTTTCTTATTGGGATTTACTAACCGTGTTAACAATACTAGTTGTGCAAAAATGCAGCATTTAGATAATCTCAATATCGGTGTGGTAGCAACAAGTAGCAACAACCATATCAAACACATGATCATGCCAGTAGCAGCAATCATCTCGCAGGTATAATAATTTATTGTGTTTGCAAACTAATTACTATCCAGTGAACAAGGTTAAACAAAACACAACAAATGAAAATATATAATATAGCAGAATCCAGACAAAATTAAAGGAAAAAGAGCATAACCAAGACAAAATTAAAGGAAGAACACGAAGACTCCAATTTAGCTTCTTCTTTTCCTTTTTCTAATTTTTATTGGATTCCTAGATTTTTTTCAACAGAACCCTTCTTCTTTTCCTTCTTCTGATTTTTACTGGATTCCTAAATTTTTTTCAACAGAACCCAATTTAACTTCTTCTTTTCCTTTTTCTGGTTTTAACTGGACTCTTATGATTTTTTTTTCAACAGAACCGAATAATATTTTTTAATATTTTTCTTTTCCCAGTATCTTTTTCTCTCTAAATTTCTAAGTATCTCTATGTATTTTCTCTCTGTATCTTTCAATCTCTGTATCCCTTCTTTCGAAAATAAAATCAGTTCTTTATAATTTTTGCTGTCAATCCCTTCATCTCCCTCCACAACACTCTCAATCATGAGAATTAAGAATCAATTATTCCATCTTCTTTGTATTAACTCCCTTGGTTTAAGACTTTATTGTTACATTTCAGGAAGAAAAGAAGAAGGGCAATAAAAAAAAATGAATAGTCATTGAACATGAATAGCCACGTATGAATGTAGGAAAGGTTATGAGAGTTAAATGTCAAATGCATGATTACTATTATTAGTTAAATGTTAAAAGCATGATTACTAAATGTGATAAGTGTTAGAAGGCAAAAAAAAGATAAAAATTTAATTATGAGAAATAAAATTTGTCAGGCACTACTTAAAGAATTAAAAGTATTAAAGTTACATAAAGGCTTGAATGGGCAATGTATTTCTGTAAACCTTAGGGCTTATGTGGCAAGCACACTTAATAGATAAGGGAGATGTAAACAGTAACCTTTTTTTTATTCTAATAACCTCTTAGTAAATTAGGCTTTAGAAAACATCTTTCTATTCAATTGGGCTTACTTAATTTTTCTATTCAATTTATTTTAAGACAGACCCAACACCCTTTTTTTTTGTTATTTTATCATTTTTTTACAAATTTCACTTTATCTTATTTTATATTATTTTTTAATCAAACTTTAATTATAAAGTCAAAGTTCTTTTTATTATTTATTCTAAATGGCAAAGAAATTAAATAACACATTAAAAAGTTTTAATTTCTTATTTTTATTCTTTTATTTTATCTTTTTTCTTTGTTTTTTATATTTGCAAAAATAATTTTTATTTTCCCGACGAAATTGGGTGTTGACAGCTGCCTCTCTTTACTTAAATTTTGCCAAATAATTTGAACTTTCCACCTTGTACTGAGACGAGAAGGTCACGTACCTTAAACTGACATTCTACTAAGACGAGAGGGTCATTGTTCCTCCTTTTGACCTTGTACAACTGACCTTGTACTGAGACGAGGGTCATTCTTCTTCATTTTGACCTTGTACTGAGACGAGAGAGTCGTTGTTCCTTTTTTTGACCTTGTACTGATACGAGAGGGTCGTTGTTCCTCTTTTTGACCTTGTACTGAAACGAGAGGGTCGCGAGGATTGATTTTTGAACCAACCTTGTACTGAGACGAGAGGGTCGTTCTTCTTTATTTTGAACTTGTACTAAGATGAGAGGGTCGTTAATTTTAGATAAATGTCCGAATAATATCACTGAGATTACACAACCGTGTTGTAGAATGTGGAGATACGACATTGAGTCATTTCTTCAAGTAGAGATACGACATTGACATTGAGTCCTTTTACCAATAGGATACAACATTGAGTTCTTCATTCAAATAGAGATACGACATTGAGTCCTTTCTCTTTAGAGATTCGACATTGAGTCCTTTCTCTAATAATATCTTCTGTTGACTTGCATGAAGTTTGATTTGCAAGATGTATGCATCACAATGCATGAAAATTGTTTGTTTTGTTCTTTATAGAGAATGATTTATGAATGTATGAAATTTGATTTTTATAAAGAATGCATGTTAAAATGCATGAAATTTGTTTGAATATGAATTTTTTATTTTGTTTTATTTTTTAAGAATGCATTTATGAATGCGTGAAATTTGATTTTTCTGAAGAATGCATGTTAAAATCATGATTTTTTATTTTTTTATTATTTTGAAAGAAAATGCATGAATGCATGAAATTTTATTTGTGTCCTTTTCGAAAAATACAAAATGTATGAATTTGATCTTAAATGAAAATATATATATTTTTAAAGAGATATTTTATTTAATACCTACTCAAAGAGTACGAATGATTGATGTTTATTCAAAAGTATGTACAAAGAATTTTTTTTTTTATGATTTTCTCCTTTTATGTACAAATATTTCAAGAATATGTACAAGTTGCAAAGTAAAAAATGTGTCACAATTTTCTTTTTTTGAAGATTTCAATGTGCCGAATCAAAAGTTTTTAGCAATCATTGAATTCACTGGGTATCAATTTCTCATTTTTTAAGAAGATTTAGGGTCACTTGAAGCTAATGTCAATATGGTCTAACCATCAACTTTCCTTTTGGAAACACTGCTTAGATGCATGCTTAAACCCATAGATAAAAGGCGAGTGTTTAGGAAGTTTGAGGTATTTAAAAGATAGTGGAGATACAAATCTTTTGACAGAATTGCCCCAGTTTTAGTGTGTTAGGCTGGCTATATGAGCTTTAAGCTTGGAGGGTAAGGGTAGTATAAAAGGCTGGTTATGAAGGGAAATAGGCTTTGTAATTGCCCCAGTTTGTATGAACAAGGGGAATGATGAGATTTCTGTGAAGGATTGCCTGTCTTGGTAAGGTGACAACACTAGGTAATAAAGGTACAAATGAAAACTGAATTGCCCTATTGTAGCATGAGGGATGACAAGGATATTGAAAATAGGATTGCCTCAGTGCATGTGTATGATTAGAAAGTATAGATGTCTCTCTTCTGGAAAAGGAATTTTAGTAGACATTTTTTCATTTTTCATTCATTTTTTTATTATTATTTTATTTTTTTTTCTTACGTGTCATCAGTCATGTCTTATACTTACAAAGCTAAACTTAATGAAAATCGTCGCAATCATTATTCAATCAATATTGACTTTATTAGGCTTGTAACGTGGCTAATGGTTACAAGGCTTTAGAAGTTTAACAAGGATCATCAATCAATATTGTGAACAATCAAGGTCCCTTTTTTTAATGAGCTTTCCATCATCATACTTCTTTTTCTTTCCTTTACTTTTTTCCTTTTTTATACTTTTCTTTTTTTCTTCTTTTTTCTTTTTTATATTGAATGTACAACTTTCATTTCTGATACTCTTTCTTTAATGAATTAGATGACAAATCTCATCCTTGGGACTTTAGACTGAGTTCCGACATGTTAATGATCCTTGCTTAGTGTATTTTGAAAGAAAATTTTATTTTTGGCTCAAAGAGGGTGCAAAGGAAATGTAAAAGTGTTTGGGATGAAGAAACATGACCATATATCATTTTGAATATTGATCGCTTGATTTTCAAAGAGTTTAATAATGGAACAAAATTAATGACTTCCTACACGTGTCATCATTTTTTTTATTTTCCTATCTTTTGCTTAGATCGCCCTTTCGGGTTTTCAATCTAACGGACTTTTGTTTTTTTTCAAATGCCCCTTCAGAAAATTCGGTTTAGAAATTCAGAAACTAACCAAATGAGAGAACACAACAATTTAGGCAAATCCTTTTATTTGAGAATTATAGGAATTTTGAGGCTTTTTTGGAATTTTTAGAAATCTTGGGAAGGCAAGAAAGGTAGCAAGCATCATGCATGCAAGTGTTTCCTTCGAAAAAAATCAGTGTTTACTTTTATTAAGCATTTTGCTTAAGTGATCCCTATTTTATTATCATTCACAATCTTGTGAATTCAATGATCTATAAACAAATGACTCACCACATTTTCTATTTTGAAGAAAAATTTCCACAACATGTGAAACAACCAAAACTTGTCAAATGAAACTTTGAATTTCAAAACGAAAAAAATGAAGTAGTACAAAATTACACAAAATCTATATAAGAAAAATTACTGTCATCATGGAATCATATTAAGCATAAAACTTTTTGATTGAATCAGAGTTAACTGGCAATGGTAACTCTTCCCCATCCATTCTTGTGGGAATTAATGCTCCTCTTGGTAGTGCCCTTTTTACCATATAAGGACCTTCATAATTAGGCATCCATTTTCCTCTATTATCCTTTTGAACTGATATGATCTTCTTCATCACCAATTCACCTTCTTAAAATTCTCTTAGGCAAACCTTTATATCAAATGTCTTTTTCATTCTTCTTTGGTATAACTGCCCATGACATATTGATGCCAACCTTTTTCATCAATGAGATTAAGTTGATCATGCCTAGCCTGAACCCATTCTGCTTCCTCTAATTGGGCGTTCATCAGCACTCTTAAAGAAGGAATTTCTACTTCAAAAGGGAGAACCGCCTCCATTCCATACACCAATGAGAATGGTGTTGCTCCAGTTGAGGTTCTTACTGAAGTGCGATACCCATGCAAAGCGAATGACAGCATCTCGTGCCAATCCTTATATGTCACTACCATCTTCTGGATGTTTTTCTTTATATTCTTATTTGCTGCTTCAACTGCTCCATTCATTTTTGGACGATAGGGAGTAGAATTATGATGTTGAATGTTGAACTCTTCACATAGCTCAGACATCATCTTGTTATTTAAATTGGTAGCATTATCAGTAATGATTCTGCTAGGTTGACCGTATCTACAAATGATTTTGTTTTTGATGAATTTGGTCACTACTTTTCTTGTCACATTTGAAGTAATCTATTGCCACCAGGATGAAGCGATGTCCATTTGAAGCCTTCGGCTCAATAGCTCTAATAACATCTATGCCCCACATGAAAAATTGCCAAGGTGCAGATAGAACCTTTAATGTTGTGGGTGAGACATTAATATTGTCTGCATATGCTTGACACTTATGACATTTTCTTACATGAATGCAACAATCATTTCTCCATAGTCAGCCAGAAATACCCCGCTCTCAAAATCTTTCTAGCCATTGAATGACCATTCATATGAGTTCCAAAGGTTCCTTCGTGGACTTCCTTTAAAATCAACTATGCTTCTTTTGCGCCTACACATCTAAGGAGCATCATATCATGATTCCTTTTGTATAACACATCCCCATTTAACACAAACTTGGCAACCAATCTTCTCAACATTCTTTTGTCATTTTCATTTGATTCATCTGGATATTCTTTACTTTTGAGGTATCTCTTGATATCAAAGTACCATGGCTTGGCATCTGATTCTCTTCCACGAAGGAACAATAAGCAGGTTGATTATGACTCTTCATCCTGATCATGGGCAACTCTCCCTCTTGACTAATATCAAACATGGATGATAGAGTAGCAAGAACATCAGAAATTAGGCTTCAGAAAATATCTTTCTATTCAATTGGGCTCACTTAATTTTTCTATTCAATTTATTTTAATACAGACCCAACACCATTTTTTTATGTTATTTTATCATCTTTTTACCAATTTCATTTTATCTTATTTTATATTATTATTTAATCAAACTTTACTTATAAAGTCAAAGTTATTTTTATTATTTATTTTAAATGACAAAGAAACTAAATAACACATGTTAAAAAGTTTTAATTTCTTATTTTTATTCTTTTCTTTTTTCTTTTTTCTTTTTTTTATATTTACAAAAATAATTTTTATTTGCCTTGGGTATTGACAATTTTGTATTATCACAACAAAAAAATTAATTTATTAGATTTAGGATTTTAATTTATCAAATTTTATTTAAATTTAATTTAAAGCACGATGATAAAATCCTAATATTTCAGTTTCATCAATTGAAAAAAATAATAAATGAGACCTAACAAATTAATCATATTTCATTACATATTAATTTTAAGAGCAAAAAAAAAATTGTAATTTTATATTTTTATCAATCTAAAATAAAATTTAATCAATCATATCATGTAAATATTTCATTTTAGAAGGCAACATTGTAATCATTCAATTCTATCAATTAAAAGAAAGTTATCAATATATCACTAATAAACTTTGATAAATTTTTCATCAATTCTTTTTAATTTTTCACCATATTTTCCTTAATCGAAATAATTTTATTTCTTATTTATTTTCATCTCACATCTATCATTTTCATCTCCTTAAATTCATCTTCAAATCCAAACACACCCTCCTTAAATTCATCTTCAAATCCAAACACATCCTAGTAAACTTTTATTCAACTCTTAGATTCTTTTTAAGGAATACTTAGTTAAAGAGAAGGAAAACTACATTGTTTATTTATTATAAATATGTGACTTGTTGTAAGCCTTATTTTGTCACAAAAATTTAAAAATTTAGTGAGTGTTATACATATAAATAGTAATTATGGTAGAAGTTTACATATTGTTGAAGTTTTTAATTTCTCACGTGCATTACCATGCTAAGTGGAAATCTTTAAAAAAAATAATATTAACTTGTGATGTGATGAAATTTTTAGTTTGAGCAATGTGGGTTTTGATGAAGAAATTAGTGACTTAAGTAGGAATTGAGTTTGGATATATTCAAGAGAACGAAAAGTTTGAAATAAATTGTTTGAGTTAAAAAATTAAAAAATAACCATAAACTCTATGTTTTAGCATGATATCACTTATTGAATTGAATGTATAATCTATTATAATCTGTTGAAATAAGTATAGTTGTAAAGTTTGACGCAATGATGAGATGAGTTTTTGTTTTGAGGATTTCGGTTAGTATATTAAGACTTCATGTCACATATAAATTATTGTTGTAAATGATCAGTTAATAGATTGAAATTTCACTTAGTAAATTCATAAAAAGTGAAATTTTTATTATTTGCTGATATTGTTTAAATAACTTTAATATTTATATTTTTAACTTAATTTAATAAATTTATGTGTATGATTTGCTTTGGTCTATTTAAAATTTAGTATATAAAGTATCAGAGTCATTAATAAGAAAAAGTGTCCAAATTTTAGTAACTTCTAAAACTCTTATATGGATATATTGCTTTGGTACATGCAAAAACTGTATGTTTCTTATGAGTAATTAGAGTCAAATTCTGAGTAGCCCTTGTACATATGGGCCTGTGATCAAGAACCTATCCAATAAATTTTATGTCATGACTAACATGATCTATAGGATTACTAGTTTATTAAATATATTATATTTTATCAAGATAAAACTTCAAATGTAATTGAAAACAACAGCAATTGTACTTACATCATGTAACTTTTGTCCCAAGGATAATGATTTCAGTTTTGCCAATGCAATTAAGAGCAACCCTACTTGTATGTACGACAAGATAACTATAACACATAAGAATAAACAAGTATCAAATAACCATTACTAGAAAAAAAGCAAAAACAAAGAGAGAACAAAAGAATACGATGATCATGATATAAAAAGTATGTATGAGTTACGTGAGGAAGTGTAATATGTTATATGAAAACGAACATTTGCGACAACAGTTTACCTTGGCCTACTCACTTGAAACATAAACTGTTCATGTTTTTTTATTTTTTTTTCTGATCTTTCAGAAAATAGTATATGATGACGAGGCAGGGAGATGACCATGCCCCACTTACTTGAAAATAAAACTGTACCACTTTGTTTGTCGGTATCATTTTATAATTGAGAACTTTGCTTCAATTCTCACCTTTTACAAATTCAAATTCCTCTGTTTTCTTGAGCTAGATCATTGCAGCAAGTGTTTTTGTCCATGTTCAAAAATTTTCAGCAACTTAAAAAAAATAAAAAAATTCTTCAGTTTTATGTATTTAAGTTTTCTTTCTTTCTTGTATGTGTATCTTTTTGCTTAAATAATCTTCATTAAATATGAACACTCTAAAAAATATGAAGCATATCTTTTCATATCTCTTTCTGACGGCTGGAAAAGATGTGAGAGAAAGGATGTTGTCCCTTCCTACAATTTCTTAGGAACAGGAATGCGTTGATTATACCTTTTTATATGTCACAAAATTATATTTTAGAATATGCTAACAAGAAGTTACAGATTTTCATAGACGAATACAAACTATTAACAAATGGATCAACTTCCAGTATCCAATAGCAAAAAAATAGGAAGTGTTCCTAAATGCCACTACGAAGAAGAAGAAAGAAAGGAAAAAATGATCAATAAAAATCTTGTACATGACTTCTACCAACATTGGTCCGTTTCCCATTTCCTCCCACCTCCTCCAGCACAGGAAAATGTGTGATTTCTTCCTGCCATGGAAGCCATATTTGCTGAATTTCTATGTCTACAGATTTCTCTGTCATATTGAGCTCTTTTTTCTGGGTCAGACAAAGTTGAGTAAGCTGAATGGATCATCATGAATTGGTGAGCTGAGTTTTCCTTCTGATTCATGGCCACAACATCAGGGTGGTAAGTTCTAGCTAGCTTTCTGTAAGCAGCCTTTATCTCCACGCCGCTTGCACCAATTGAAATTCCAAGCACTTCATAGAGGGAAGCCATTTACAAGAACAGAGTCCTCTGTTTTCAGTTGTTAAGTGCAAACAATTAGAAAAATATTCAAACTTTCACTTTTGGAGGATTAGATATCAGTGGATAAAAACTAGGGCTGGATCAAGGGTTCAACAGAAAAAATGTGGAACTGTTGGGTAGGAAGGAGATTGAAGGAGGTAATTGAGCTGAGGCTTGAGTTGAGAAGAGTGATATGGTTAGTGTGTTTATATAGAACACATGTTGTGTATCCAAATGAAAAATGAAAAGTTGTGTAATAACATTAGTATACGTACATGTGGATGAGGTTGTAGCAGTCAATGTTGTGAAATGTTTGTTTATCCGTTGGATCATGTTCTTTGCTGAGTCATCACACTATTCAAAGGGATAGACTTACCATTATGTTATGTGGTCCTAACTTTCTTTACTCCCACTTACCATATGCATTTGATTTTACATTTTTTTAGCTTGGTATTGAATATTTGCAGTTGATGTGGTCACACTAAGCTTCAAACCAAAGTGAGCAAAACCATTGGGACCTATAGAGGGAAAAAAGGATTAACAGATGAAGTGTCGGTTTAAAATATTGTTAAACATTCAGTGAAGAATGGAGATAGCATGTCTTCAATGACAGTTCCAATTCTACGTGTTCATCTGTATGTGCTTATTTTCTTTTCAATGGATGCTTCATAACACCTATACTCCTCTAGGGAAAGAGGTACAAGCATAATCACCTATTCCAGCATTACAACTACTATTCTTTATTGAATAGAAAGAAAAAGAAAAAAAATGAAATTGCACGTTTTGAATAAAATTTAAGTCTATCAAATATACACATAGACATACATAATTTTTTTTTGGCTATATTGTCTAAAGATGTTGTCGGATTTAGCTTTTTAATAGGTTTTTCGTATTCAAAGTGTCATCATAAGAATTTAAACTTTATATCACTTGATTAAAAAGCTTATTGTTTAAATTTATAATTCATGTCACTTATTTGTATATTATGATGAACGCCTTACTGAACCAGTGACATCACCTTCAAATTAGTCCAAAAATTATGAAAACGTGCCCCTATTTTCCTTTTCATCCCATCGCGAAATAAGGATTAGTGTCCATCCATTGATTTCAGATTAGATAACGATTATTTTAAATATAATTTATAAACACTTTATTATGTTTAGTATTGATTGAAAATTTAAATATAGGTTTCACACAAAAAATTAAACAAGGTTTAATGGTCATACAGTAAAACTGTATGGCATTTTGTTGTATGTAAATTTGAAATTTGAATTTTTATAGAGGTAGATTGAATTATATTTTTATGATATTCATATTGTTCATACGTTTCTGGATTTTTCATGTAAATTCCTTTTTATATTTCACAACATAGAAAATAGTTTTCAAAACAATAATCAGACAAATAATTTAATTTGACATAAAATTTCATAAAACATATGTTGAAAAACAAAGAATATGTAGATTAAACAGTATGCGGAAAATTTTCATTTTTAAAAATTAAAAATTTTGATTGCTTATAGAGGTTGATTAAATTATGTTTTGATTATTATGTATATAAGTTATAGTTTAATCGTATAATATTTGAGCTCTCTTATAACTTTATAAAATATTTCTCTAAAACATGAAACAATTCAATCCTAAATCTCACTAGTTTGTGCTTGTATTTTAAAGTAAGTTATTTTTTAGTAAAACAAGTAGATAATTTTTCAAATTATTTATATAATTTCTTTATTTTAAAATAATCAGATATATACATGATTGATAAATAGTTCGTTGATATAGTAAATATTTACATAGTTAAAATAAGGAAAAGAAAAATAATTTTAATAAAAAAAATTAATTTCAATAACTTTGCTTGAATTTTATTAGAAATTAAAATAATATAATTTTTAATATTTAATAATGATCAAGTATGTTTATTAAAGAAAAGTTTAATTTTAATATATTTAATCTGCTAGTTATTTAAATTCTACCCACATAAATGTGCACTTTTAATTGTATATTAACAAAAAATTAATTGTGTATTAATGATAGTTTTTTTTAATAAACACAGGAACTACAATATATATTCAATTATATTAAGATTAAAATTGAATTATGTCAATATTTATTATTCTTGACACACTATTTATTTACTCTTCCATGAATTAAAAAGAAGTCTTGTTTTTTTTTTCTAAGATGAATTATATGGTTGCAGATGCAGTGACATTTTTTTTGAGTATAACGACACCAAGGAAACAGACACAGACGCATAAGAAACAGTAACGTGATCGTAATCCCGTGAGTGATTCTCGTTTCACTCAAATTTGACGTCAAAATCATCACGGAACTTGTAGAATCTCTTTGGACTCACGTTTTGTGCAGTGGTCCTCTTTGCATTAACGCTGTTCTTGAATGCTGCAATCTATGGACCCAAAACCTAAAATTGATGTTCCCAAACCCAATCCCTTTAATCTGTCTAATGTCATCACAGCTTTTAATTAATTCATATACAATTTCACAAGACACCTCATAAATCAAGGATAACACGTGTCTATCAAATAAAAAAGTGATTTGAAAGTTATTTCACTTTTTAAGAATATAAAAATATAAAAATACAGGTTTCAAGTTTTTTAGATACCAAATAAACATAAAATGAAAGGGAACTTAGGAAATTATGCACTGAATATTTACTAATTGGTCGAATTCCTGCATCATTCATTTTCCTTCTTGATAACAGTGAGATGACAGTTATGTTACATTGGAACCTTTAAATGAGTCACAATAGGAGACAAACAGAGATAATGATTTATAGGAAAATTAAAAGATTCCTTGTAAACTCACTTGAGTGATTTTAAAATCTCACTGTTATTATTAATATTATTATTAAGAAGAAAATAATATCAAAAGATCGAAATATAATTTTACAAAAAACGTGCACACTAGGGTTTTTTTTATAAATTATACTGAATTTACATTATAATTGATTTGTGTGTAAACATTAGAAAATAAACAGAAAAAATAATATAAGTAATATAAAATTAGGTGAGATTATTTAATAAATAAATTAAACACATTCATTATTTACTAGATCATAAAAAAACTGAAACATTTAATAAATTATATGATTTTTAGAATGCAATTTTTACTTGGAATCACACCTACCATTCAACATTGACTTGTATTGGATCACATATGGTTATTTAATTCACTTTACAGTTGTGCTTCAAATAACTATTTACATGTGAATTAATAACAAGTTTCCATCCATCTTTTACCATCTAATATTTATATTTACATAGTCATGATTAATAGTAAAAAAATTAGATTTTACAAATTAATTATCACATTATATTTGTATACAATTGTACTACCTATTGGACAATTGTTGTTACAATACATCAATCATGTCATTCACCTTGTTTTATTAAAAATACAAAATGTTAGGTTGAACTTGAACTCATATAGTAACAAAAACATTGTATTAGGTTGGAATTGGTTTTTTTTATCAGATGGAATATAACTCAATCTAAATTTAAATCAGTTACATTAGTTTGAATTAATTGGATTACAATTTATTTTTTCAGAAATACACATTTAATCAGTTACACAATGAGCTAAATTTGAATAAAAATTATAATATTATATTTAATTAAGTTTTATGTCTTACTTAAATTTAACTATTTTTAATTAAATATTTTTATTTTAATTGAATGTACAAAATTTTTATATTTTTTAATCAAACAGTTTATTGTTTAATATTTTTTGTTAATTAGATGACATAATTGTTTTATACCACTCATATTTTTTTAATGTGTAAAAACAATTAAATAAAATGATAATATAAGATAATTATATCACTCCATTAATGGAATAATTAAGTGACATAACTCAATTATTGAATAATATAAAAATTTTAAATACTCAGCATAAGATAGTTATGTCATTCAGTTAATAGAAGAATTAAGTAACACAAACTAATAAATGAAACTTAATTGCATGAGTAAAAAACTATAAGATTGAAGACATTTGTCTCTTATAAACAAGAATTATCTTACTTTACAAAAATTGTACCACTAATTAACAAAACAACTATAAAAAAAAATAAACAGATATAACTTTTCAATTATAATTTTAAAGTAAATAGAAAAATCATATCAACACAACAAAATTAACCACACTGTAAAAACAATTTTGTACCTGATTTTTATTTTTTTTTAACATGAAACTACGTTTAGTATGACCTTGGATGAAGAGCTTCAAAATTTATTTTGAACAAAGCTAGTTTTACAAAACAAAATTTTATTAAAGTTGATTTTAAAGTTAAGCAATTTATGTTTGAATACTTTATCAGTAAAATAAAATACTTGATAACTTATATTAAATTGTTTTAATTCAGAAAATATATTCTTAACAATACTTAACGAACTCTAATTAAGAATCAAGTGAGTATATGTTAGTAAATTTAAAATTAATACTGCATAAAATCCTCAACCCCACACAAAAGAAAACATGAAGAAGTATTTTAACTAAATCAATTTTAAATCACCAAATTTGTTAACTTCTTGTTGTTTATGTCATCAACTTATCACAATAATTATAACTTCCCTTTTGAGGAATTGAATCTTCAAACACATCCCTCTCTTCCCATGGATTACAATCAATTCTATGTGCTTTTTTTCTTGAAGGAGTCAGCAATTTAATGTTTATCCTTATCCTTAGCTTCCTAATCTTCATATTTTCTTTATTAATTACTCTCTCCTTTTTAAACTGTTAAACTTTAAAAAAATATCTTTAATTATTTTATGATCATTTATTTTTTAATTGTTATCTAATTTTTAATTAGTTTACATATACACATTTATTAAAATATGAAAAATGAAAATAATAAAACTGAAAATCTTATAAATAGTTTTTTTTTTATTTCTTAGTTTCTAAAAAAAAAAAAATAAAACAGAAATTAAAAAAAAAAAATA
>Ga0099825_1001036_pt1 | contig 33909 bp, 26 predicted proteins | sample SiratroredBW_FD_76838 | JGI IMG/M metagenome (GOLD analysis project Ga0099825, IMG submission 76838) | Root nodule microbial communities of legume samples collected from California, USA - Siratro red BW | ecosystem: Host-associated > Plants > Roots > Nodule | place: USA: California | collected...
AAAAAAAAAAAAAAAAAAAAAAATCTTAACTTCCTTAAAAGTGAAAGCACATAAATTCACTAATTTATATGCTTAAATAAAAATCTTGTAATAAAAGGATATTTTTATTATAAACAGTAAGATCCTAAACAATAGCCAACAGTATATACAGGTATTCAATACACATGCTCAACAGTAAATTCAGAGCCTTTGATCATTAAAATTTGAGCGCAATAAAAACGTTATTTTTTCACAGCATGTGAATATGAATGTATGAAAAGTATATAAGGTCTTCCACGTCTCACTCCAGTGACAACTTGGACCTTGTTTATCGAATAATTGGCCTTATCAGTCTCTCAGAAATAATAGCCCTACACGTTCATTCAAACTTTGTAGTATAATCCTATTCTCTCACAGGAAATGGTGCATGAGTGTGAATATGAAATGAAACCCTTGTACAATGACATTCCCTATCCAATAAATTATCCGAGAAAGCAGTGACATCTCATTCTGGATAAAATGCTAGTGTCTGCCTTTTGTCTGTCAAGTATAGATGTAACAACATTGCCAGCAAAATTACATTGCAACATGTGAGCAGAATTCAGGCTACAATGAACTAACCTTATAATCATCTGTCATGAATTTGGCTAACTCGTAGTAAAAAGAAGTTTTGGATCCAAATCACGTAAAGTTGGCAACATATTGGAGACATGAAATCAATTTCCTTTCATTCTCTTAAAGCACAATCAAAAGTTCGTATAAAATGTTCAAATCCTGAATGATTGGCATTGTTGTATTATACCCTGCACTAAAAGAATGCAGATGTTGGCTCTACGACTGCGATTTTTGTGCTGTACAACTTTTCTGTAACTTATAAAGACAAATTGTGACTGAACATAATCATAGTCATTCTTTCTGATAAAGTTTCGTTCCTTCCTTTTCTGACTCTCTTGCAGCAGATCTTGTCACCTTAACATGATATGAAGCCTGCAAACAACTTTGATATTTAGACACCATACGAATACACCATTCGGAAGCAAATTCTCATACTGTCAAGAAAGGACATTAAAGTAATGCAAAAGAGATTTATGTCGGGATAGAAGACCGCGACTATTCAAACTTTGAATAAAGAGGGAAGGAAAATGTTACTTAAAGGACTTTTTTATACTCATAAAATTATTTTAGTTTAAGTATTTAGCCACTGAATTTTGTGTACTCATTGAAGAATTCAATGAAAAGGACTACTTCTATTCTAAAAAAATAATCGTTAGTGATAAAAGGTGTATATGCGTAACACTTGTCAAATGATGATGAACCTTGGAAATAGGAAATAGACAAATTATAAATGAAAGTAAAACATTTCTGTACAAAGCTGAGACAGTAACATTGTTTTGTAGGTCTTATTGATTCTTTGACTATGATATTTAGATTAAAGTATGCTTTTGCAGTCACATAAACTGACTCCTACTGAATCAGTCAGATTAATAAATAAACTTAGATACATACCAAAAAAATAAATCCATCTTCTGAACCCAGATTAGATTAAAGGCTTCATCATAGTGTCCCTCCAGACCAGGGCAAGTCCAGGCCCAAAACCATGAGCCTGGCATTGTAGGAGCTTTACCCAAGACCTAGGTGGCTTCTAGGTCTTGTGATCCTTTACCGTTCGGCAGGTCTAAGGGTCCTGCTACGACAATGTGAGTCACCCTTGGTACAACTCTATATAAGAACAATGACCCTCCTATGTTTAGGTACCATACTATTCCTTCCTATTCACTAACAAGCCCTATCCCAGCAACGTACACTCTTCTACATTTTTTTTTCTAAAGAACAAATAATACAATATTCATTTCCTTATAGAAGTAGACAATGTAGTAATTGCATTTTTAAGAAGGATAAAAGGAAATGAAAGGTATGGGTTCGGTAGTATTCAATATAGATACTAATTTCCCCCAGAAGATTAAAGGTATGGATAAGTCAATATATATTAAAATATAAAGTATTTGCATGTAGATTGTTGTGAGAACATTTATAGAAAAAAGAAATCAACAAATTTGCATCTCACATGCAAGGATGAATGGTTTTGATTAAATGAACAGACATGGAAAAATTAAGAGAAAGGCCAAAAATCTCCAGACCTACCTGAAAAAAGTTGTCCTTTTTAAGGCAAAAATGATCTAACTAGTGTACCTAAGGAATACTATGCTATACCCCAAGTAGCACATAGTTTCATTAGAACCATACTTAAAGGCAAGAACAATTAAAAAAAAATAAAATTGACAAGTACTCAAGTGAACCTAACTTGTACCAGCACACAATATGAGTGGCCTAACCTAATGTTTATAGGTTGCAAAGAATGTTCAATTATTTAAATGTTATGATGCTGTTTCAAGGACTATTTCACCTGAATTAACCAAGATTAAGTCAATGGACCTTATACCCCGAGGCATACCTAGCTATAGCCCACATACATATTTTTTCTGTAAAATAATATTGATAAGATGAGTGTACCTACCGCTTACCAGTGCTCTACCGCTTACCAGTGCTCTATCAGTAGACGCTTTAAAACGTTCAATTATTTACATGTTTTGCTGTTTCCAGGACTATTGCACCTGAATCAACAATGATTAAGGCATACCTAGCTATACCCCAGGGCATGCCTAACTTTACATGTCAAGCAATTTAAGGCATACCATAACTATTTTTTAAAAAAATAATTTTGATAACTACCCAAGTCAACGTGTAACAGTACTAGATATGTGGAGGCCCAACCTAAATGTTTTGTAGGCTAAAACTCATAAGAATGTTCAATTATTTAGATGTGATGCTGTTTCTACTGAACCTGAATTAACCATGACTAAGCTCTGGCTAAGTATAAAACTTTGTTGTGTTTAATGCAATCAAGGCCTCAAAGATTTGGCTACTCTTACCTCTCGAGCATGCACCTATTATAATTTATAAGCTTTACAAAGACAAAAATGTGCAATATTCATGAAATGTAAGTGCTTTTTCTATAGGGATAGTCTATTACCTTATCAGAACCAAACTCAATCACATCAGATGGACGGACACGAGAAGGATATTTTGGAGGTATCATGTGTCGCCTTCCTTCATTGCTGAAAATATGAGAGGGAAATTAAATATATAGTTTAAACAATTTAAACTTAGAATAAAATATTAGCCTCATATTTGTTTACTTACTCAGTGATCCAGGTGCCATATCGACTATGCAAGTCAGTCAAGAAGAAGGCGCCATCCTTATAGTTAATTCTTGCATGCAATGGAGAAACCTTTAACATAGAAAGGTTATTGCATGATGTTTGTGCTTTATGTTTCAAAACATGTTCAGTTCATGAGAAATTATTTTACCTTGGGCAAAGGTATTATAATTGAACTGCCTGGATGATCTTTATGCTGTGCACACCTGCAATCACAAAAGCCTGTCAAGCATGGATAGATTGAGAGCAAAAGAAACCACAACACAATAAATTAGTGGTTTATTTAATCTCTGAAATTACAAACATGTTATTTTACTCCCTAATTGTCAAACATCATGCATTATTATTCCTTATATTTATGACTATAAGTAATTTCAAGGACTAGTTTGATACTTGAGAATGAACACAGTGAACACTAACTGACGATCAAGAAGAATTTTGTTGTGCCTTAATAGAATAAACAAGTACTTCAAATATTTTAGTCAGCATATTAATCCTTTGAAGATTTACAGCATCACCATATTGGGTCCTTAAAGATTTAGTTTGTGGCAAAATTAATCCCTTGATGATTTAAGATAAAGGACTAAATTGGTGAGAGAAAAAGAAATCCGACAGACTAATGTGATGGAAAATTCAACAATTCATGGACTAATTTGATAACAATTTCGTTTTAAGGACTGAGGTGGTAACAAGAGAATTTTTTAAAGACTAATTTGGTGGTAACTCTGTTTGCATTATCAGAATACTATGTAACTCGTTGTAAGTAGGAGTAACTGAAGGCCTACCCGATTATGCAGGGTTTCGTCTCATCTTGACTTAGAGATATAGGTTTCATAGAACCTGCTTCATCACATGGTAATAAAATCCACCTATATATCATAGAAGGATGAAGGCAACAGTTAAGTGATTTATAGATATGGAATAAATTATCCTAAGGATATAATATTCATTCATATTGGGACATGGACATACTCTCCGTTAATGGCACGCTCAAGTGCATCGTTGTCTTCAAACCATGTGTGTAACTGGTCGTTTGCCTTCATAAATAATCAAACCCAATATCTAGATCAGAAAAAAAATCTAACAGACATGACCGATAAAAGACAAGCTGTCAATTGTTAGTAACAAAGTACAAAAGTAAGTTTATTTGAGCAACATACTTTGTCTGAGAGCCTGCAACATACCGGTCTACCTTTAAGTTTGGAGCTGCAAAGTAGCACCATTTTTCATGTAAATGATGAAAGTAAAATTGAACAATTTTCCAAAGGTTTATTCATGTAAAATATTAACAATTCTTGCCAGCACCAATAACACGCAGCAAAATATGTTTGCAGGTTAAAACGTAACTAAGAAACGATAAGCAGAGGAAGATACCATTTTATTGAATAATAATCTGCTTAGATACAAAAAATAGTCAAATAATCTACTACCCCAATACCCTTAACAGCTAGTAAATAACAAAAATATAAAACACTAAATCTCTAGTCAAAACTAATCGGCAGATATTTAGGGATTTAAATTAAACAGCTACTGATGCCACATTCAACACTCCTTGCCTCAAATAGCAAAAAACAAGCCATGAGTTTTTCTCCTAAGTTCTCAAACTTTTCCTCTGGGGAGTACCTTCATGAAGAGGTCAGCCCATTATTCCCCTGTTTTACAATATTGCAATGAAACCTCCCCTTCCTTCTGTTAGAGCTTGACATTGAAGTGTTTAGCTTTTCAATGGGAAACTGGGTTGTTAGAGATCGTGCTTTCTGCTTGATTATCTACAAACAGCTTTGTTGAATCCATTTGAACCAGTTGTGGACCACCTACAATTTTCCTTATTCCTAATGCTTAATTAACAACTGCTGCTGCAGTTAGAACTCTGCTTCAGCAGTTGATTGTGGCGCTATATCTTTGTTTCTTTGAGTAGGCCTAAGAAAAAATTCCAAAACCAAGTGTTAAGCAATATCCAGAAATACTCTGAAATTTCTTAGTATTTATTTTGCATATTCCCTTTGGCAAATAAATACTTCTTTCTCATCTTGCTTCACTTCCATTCCAAGAAAAAAAAGTCCCTTCTCCACAATCTGTCGTTTCAAAAACATTCAACAAGCTTTGTTTCAAATCCTCAATAAGTGCACCATTTCTTCTTGTCACCAAGAAGTCATCCATACACAGAGATACAATCAGAATTTAGCATTTAAACTCTTAACATAAGGAGTTGACTCACTTAGGCTTTTTGTGAAACCAAAACTAAGTAATTGCAAATCCATCAGGTTGGTCAACATTATCTCCTCTTGTAAATAACCATTGAGGAAGCAGATTTTACATTTAACTGAAATACCTTCCAACCTTTTTGTGCTGCCAAAGCTAGAATCAATACAAGTGTATCAACCCTTTCTATAGGAACAAAAGTTTCACAGAAGTCAACTACAAATACTTGAGCATATCCCTTCACCCCAAGCCTGGCCTTGTGCTTATTAATAAAACCATCAGCATGTAGCTAGGTCCAAAATGTCCATTTAGTTCATGTCTAGAAACTAATTGCCAAGTTTGGTTTTTTTCAATCATCTTTCAGGCTCAAACTAATTCATGTTTCATAAATGTCTGAAAGCAGCCTAGTTCCTCTAACTGGTAGATCATCAACATTTTCATCATGTACTAACGAGAATTTAGGATCTTACCTGTTTGTTGTTGCAGGACTCTATAAGCTTTTAAGGTTGTGCAATAGCCAATAAAGATGCCTGTTCCTGGCTTTTGTATCCAGCTTATCCCATTTTACCTTGGGCATTAGGCACATAGGTGAAACGAACACAACCTAAAACCTTAAAATTCTAGACAAAGGTTTATAGCCAAACCATACTTCAAGTAGAGTTTTCCCTTGAACTGCCTTTTGTATCAACAGCTTCAACCCAACACTTTTTAGGAAGCCCTTTCTCATGCATCATGCACCTAGAAGCATACAATAATCCTACCAAAGAAATATTGTCAAATCTTTGAAATTTTCAAGAGAAGAAATGGTGGATTCAAACTTCTCAGCCATTGTCACCACGATCTTTTGAACTATCCTTCCAACCACCCTCACCTTGCTAAGGATGCTTAGAAGTCTGCCAGAGTACTCCTAATTGTAACTCCTTCATTCGTTGCATCTCAAACCCCCTTATTAGATTCAACAATTGCATCCCTTTGAACTTCTCATTGCCTTCATGATCCATGCAAAGATAGCTTGGGATACAGTAGAAAATAAACACGACTTTGCATTTGATTTTTGTTAATAATGGAGGAATCATATAGTCATCCTCAATAGTCTCCCAAAAATCATTTGCATCTAGATAAGCCTCCACGTTCAGTGTCCATATATCATAACTTTGACCCTCAAATATTGGCTATGCTATGACTTGATTATCAGATTGATTTTGAACTCTACCGAAATAACATGTTTAAGTGTTAACTTTAAACCTCACCAGGTCCGTCAAGAATAATTAGGCTTTGTGATACCAATTATAGGATTAAAATGTAACTACGAAAAATGAGAGAAGGAAGATGCCATTTTATTGAATAATAATCTCCTTAAATACGAAAACTTTAACAGAGAAGTAACGTCCTAAACTTCAGCTACTACCCATAACAGCCGGTAAACAACAAAAAATATGCAGAAAAAACTACTTATTGAATAATAATCTCCTTAAATACGAAAACTTTAACAGAGAAGTAACATCCTAAACTTCAGCTACTACCCATAACAGCCGGTAAACAACAAAAAATATGTAGAAAAAACTAAGTCTCCAAACAGACTTAGTCAAAACTCATCAGCAGATATTTAGGGATTTTAAATTAAACAGCTGTTGATGCAAAACAATTTTTCACAATTGTCAGTTTCTTGAGCCTCCCTTCCTCTTTCTAGAAATAACCCGTTGGCTCAAATTTGTAACATGCATGTTGCATATTCCCATATATAAAAACTTGAGCAAATCATGATGAAATTTAGAAAGCAAAGAAATGTGGGTTTTCGTCATTACCTATTGCCACCTAAGACCCAGTTCAACATCAAAGGCATCATCTTGTCAATAAGAAACCTTCCTCCAACTCTTCCAGGATGTGGTATCCGAAACTTGGTCAAAAACTGCAAATGAGAGCAATCATGAATTTGTGGACAGGATGGTATTTTGATAAGTCACCATCACTATATTATTCAGTATCTCACTTTTAAAACTGAAGTTCCTACCTCTAATGGCCCAAGACCAACACCAAGATATGCCCTGTAGGTGGAAGCCATCAAAGCTGCCATTCTAGCCATTCCATGAACAACGGCAACTCTTAATCTTCTTTCTCTTTCATAGCTTAAAGCAACAATGGAATGGGTAACATACATACTATGAGTCAGAAAAATTATTTATAATCAAATCACCCCAATTTGCTAATGATGTAAGATACTACTGAGTATTGGCTGATATATGCAAGCATTTCTCTGTTCATATCAAGTCCAAAACTTCATTATTTTTCATTTCTTAGATTCAAAATCAGCATTCATTATCATGTTTGGTTACCTTTTTAAGGAACGATCAATATCAATTGGATAGCCTGATTTGATACTTTGTTCCCATGCATTGTCTAATTCCAATGCAAGTTGATAACTGTCCTGCAATGATAAAAGAAACTAGTTAGAAAGACTTCACCTTAGCATTTGAGTGTTCCTAGATAGTTTGACTATGTTGATGTCCATTGCATCAACAAGTAAGAAATTTTTCATTTTATGCATTCTTTTTCTTGGGTTAGTTAGTTCCACATGTTGGTAAGTTGCAAAAGAAAAGTTGTTTAAACAGCTACAAGGAAAACAGGCATAAAGACGAAGTTGAGAAATCTTGGACATTTGTATTAGATCCAAATATGTAAGAAACTGCTAAAGTTATGAAGACTACATGTAAATTCATGTTTCACTAAAGCCCGCAGGACTTGGACAATGATATTTATTAGGTCTAAATATGTATGAAAATGGTAAAGTTAACTGAAAAGTAAAGATAAAATCCATACTTCATTATTTGGTTTAATGGAAATAAGAGAGGAGAGTGAAAATAAATTGGTTGTTTGGTTGAGTGAAAATAGTGTAGTAATAGAAAGGATCCCAGTAATACTTATTCACTCTATTTTTCTCCCGTTTTCATTCATCTATCTATCTATCTCTTCAATCAAAATACTTGTATTTTCTACTTTATTTCTCACCAAATTTCATTCACTTTTTCTATTTCCACCCGCTCGATTCCTTTCCTCTCTACCGAACAAAGAGGAAAGAATAGACACAAAATAAGTAAAAGGAATATGTATAATTCATGAAGTTGTTAGGGACGAAAGTTGACAAGCATTCATTTATTAAGGGGTGCATTGGATTTTGATTTTAAAAGACTGGTTTGAAAATCTCTGCGAATTTTGAAAGACAATGTAAGAATATCATGATTTATAAGATTTTTTTCGAAAGTTCTTTTGGATTTTAATAGATTTATATTGTAATAATTCTACAGATTTTAAAAGAAATTAAAAAATACGAGTTAATGAAAAGGTTTGGAAAAAAAATTCAATGCAATTTTTTCAATATTTTAATTGCTTTTAACTTATGTCCTCTATGCATTAGCACCTCTTTCCTGCTCTTGGATTACACAAAATTATTGGAATAGCAGACAAAAAGATAAATACTCATGACCTTTTCATCAGAAAAATCTTTTAGAATCCTTTCACCTCCTAACCAATACACACTCCCCCATAATTTTATAACAAATATTTAAGATATATGAATTATACCTCGATAGCCATGCATCCTCCTTGGCCCATATTTGGTTGCATGGCATGGATAGAATCACCAAGCAAGGTGACACGGCCCTTTCCCCATGTAAATGTTGGGGTCCTGTCATATATGTCTCTTCGAAGAATCGCCTCTTCTTCTGTGGCAAGTACCAAATCAATTACGTTCTCACACCAACCCTCAAACATCTTAAGCAACCTTTCCTTTTTTCCTGCCAGATAGAATTCAAAAGTAAGACACTATAGCTTATCATTTTTCAGGGGCAATCATGTAAAAAATAAAGATATATGAGTTCTTTTTTCTTTGCACCATCATCGAATTTCTATTCCAGTGCCACTGTTATTATATTCAATGTATATTTGCAGAGTTATTAGGATAGACTTCTCATTGTAGCAATCCAGTGGGAGTAGGACATCTTGCTGCTCTTGCACTTACACCTACCCTAATAAGCTCACTCAATCATAATAGAGTGAACTATATTGGAGGTGCATGAAACTTCTTATAAAACTTCACACTTTAGAGAACAAGCTTTTGGGAGTGTGTATAACTGATTTTTTCCAAATATGATATTAAAGTACAACCCATTATATTCAATGTATATTTTTGATGTTGAACCACCCATAAATGTTCCATCTTGTAAATATTTGTATCAGATCTCCCAGTTGGGAAGAAATATGGTAAGAGCAGTTCCTTATAAGACTTGAACAATCCTCAAGCTATAAGCTAACTTTTGAGAGTTTCATCCATCCCAGTTCTAATAATCACTTTGATTGAGAAAGTTGCTGAAAGAGTTTCAATCAAAGCTTTATTTACTTTGACAGGCAAGCTGCAATTGCCATACAAACACAATAAGATCACTTACCATTGGGGATATCAGCACCACCAGCAGGTTCTTGATGAAAAGCATACCATTGCATCTTTCCAGCACCAACATCGGAAGATACAAAGTATTGTTTATGTCCTAAGAATACTCGGTACCTTCCAACCAGGAAATTCAAGTAAGCTTCTCAACATGATAAAGGCAATAGTAGAAGAAAGTATGGATAACAAGGCATAAGAGACATGAATCACGGCCAACTTACCCAACAGATTCAATGTCAGCAGGCACAAAATCTGCAATACCAGTGTAACAAGTATAGCCAGAGTAAGTAGCTTCTGTTTCGCCAAATAACTTATTCCTCACCTATTTACAGAATAATACCACTTAGGATTGTATTAACAAAAAGCATAGAGTTATGACCATAAAGACTCTCAACAGAACAGAATGACATGAAAGAGTTCAGCATTTATAAGTTCTACTTGGAAGAACAAAGCTAAAACAGACTCACATGCACACATCAAACAGGATATGACTAACTATTCTCTAAAAGGATACTTCTACCATAAGCAACTTTGTAAATTCCACTGATGCATTCAGATAAGTAAACATTCATATTTCTTCAAGGGAAAAATAATTTGCTAAACAAAAAAGCTTGGAATCAAAGAGAATTCAACAAGACCTTGGACCATATCCCATCTGCTCCAACCAAGAGATCTCCCTCATATTTCTGACCATTCTCCAGCTCCACAGTTACCTGCAATTGTGAAATGCGGGATGTTCAATCACCTTAGTCTTCCATTGCATGTTCTTGAAAGAAAACCTTCAAAAAATACCTATGATAGCAATATGAGGAGAATCTTCAACTTAAAATCTTTCTTTGAATAATTACCTTGTCTCCATGATCAACAAAATCAATAACATTACTGCCATTCATAATGGCATCTTCCCCAACTGCACGAGCAAGGATTTCCTGTAAAGCCATTCGACTAATAACTCTAGTGACTGGAAGCCCACGCTCTGCTGCAGGAGTGAATGTATCAAACTTGATGTACCTAATACCAAACTATATATCAATTCATGATAGGCATAGTACATGCTAAAATTTCATTAAGTAAACCTTTAAAAGTATATTCAATTTATATAAAATATTATGGAAGATAGATTCTTATGTTAGAAAGAAATACTGTTTTACACTAATTGATCAACCCCGTGCATATATATTCTGGAACCTGCTTTATCCTATTCTTACATGCTAAATGAATATTAAGATTTTACAAATAAGGGATATACACACATCAGTTGAGATTTTTGTATCATTTACAAATTCTACCAGCAATCACTTGTTCTTAGAAACTGCCCACCACTTTTCATAGATTTCCACAACTACACCAAACCCTGAATAATCTTAAACAGCATTGAACAATTTTTTTATGCGTAGTTTGTGACAAATGAAACATAAAATACAAGTTAACACTGACATAATTATCACAATTTGTTTGGCAGTGACACCTCTGAATAAGCCAGCCAGCAAGCCTCGGTGTTTACATTGTATTGGCACATCTGAATTAGCCAACCATTCATTTGATGCAGTTCAATTCAAAATTTCAGTTTTACCACGTCTTTCTCTCAAACAAGAGGCCACTATCACGCTTGGGTGAACACAAAAGACAGTAGTAAATTGAAACTAAATAATTTAGGATTTTATAGTCTAATAGCAGTCAAATCCATAAATCATAAACTAAAACCAGTCAGGTATCTGATGCAAAAACGTTAACAGGTACTCAAATGAAAGATTTGTAACGTTTCAAATTCACACTTACCAAGAGCCAGAAATCCCATCCACAAGCCCATTGATCCTATCACCTGTGATACAACCAACTCTCAGAACTTCTTCCGCAGCCTCAAAATCTATAGCTTCCAAAGCAGCCAAAGCATTGCTTTGTATCTGAATTGGACCCCTATACTTCCCCTCCCCTCTTATAGCACTCATATCCTTCTCAAACACCACCACTTCGAACCCCTTTCTCTTGGCAGCCAAAGCAAATACCAACCCGCCAATCCCTCCACCAGCCACAAGCACCCTGAGCTTCTTCTTCGGAGGGACACCATCCCCTCCATTTTCAGCCATACCTTTCCAAACAGAAGGGGGTGCCTCCGCCACTGTTGCTCTGATCGGCTTCCGCTTCTTCCATTGCTTTGCCGCTCTGCTTCCATAACAGGCACAAGGCGAAGTATCCAGTGAAAGGTCTTGGCACGTAGGAATTGAAAAAAGAGTTCTTGAGAAAAGTGACATTGAGGGATGCAGAGAGTTGCAAGTCAACGTAAGAGGCATTGTGAAAAGCAGCAGAAAGTCAACAAGAGAAGAACATGCAATGGAAGGGAGATTAGATGAGAAAGTGAAGGCAAATGCATGAATATAAAAGAAGGGAAGCAGGCACTAACAAGGGAAAGGTGGTGAAGAGGGTGTTTGAGAAAAAACATAGAACAGAAAATGTTTGACACATGTAGATCCACATTCACCAATTATCAAAAAGTCAATGCCAGGTGGCACTCTGTGGTTGAAGAGGGTCTTATATGGCAGACATCTTAGATTTTGGAACTTCAGTTGTGGAGCAGGTGGCACTTTCCTGTGAGGTCACCCACATAACAATGATGTGATACATCAAAACCCACCGCCAGATTATAATATTCATCTTATTTCTCATCCTTTAAGCACACTGGAGGTACCAGATACAGTGCCGGTGCCATTAGTCCTTTTTTTCATTTTATATTTAATAATATCAAATTTTTGTCACATCTTCGTGTGTCTCAATAAAGAGCATACTCTTCCATTCAATTAAATATCTCTTAAAAAAATTATAATCAATAAAATATAATATTATTAAGAATTCAAGTTAAAAACTATATTTTAGAAAAATATATCATAAAAATAAAAAAGTGATATAAATTATCATTATTATTTAATAAATTTGAAATATCATAATAATCATTATACAATTAATCCAGAAATTTCTCACCAGGGGAATAATGCCTACTTAGGTAAATAAATTTAATTAATTTGTAACGTTGAATTTATTCTGTATTTAATTCATTAATTAATTATTTATGATCTCCTTAAGATTTTGTTGATAAGGGGAAAAAATAAGGTTTCAATCAATATAAAATTGGACTGTGAAAGAGTTTAAATATTAAATATTTCACCTATTTTATTGAACTCAGATAGACAGTTCATAATCAAAACACATGTCTTGATTATTTAACAATTATAGTGAAATTAATAGATAATGGTAAGGATTTAATTTGATGCGCTATAATCAAAGCAATGTCTTCATAATATGCATTGTTTTTTTGTTCCAAATTTATTTAAAAAAAAAAAAAAAAAAAAAAACTCATAACAATTCTATTCCCACCATTTTAGAATAGATCACTTGAAATATTTGCTAATTCTTCATATGGCACGGTGATTAATCTTTGGAAGTTATATTTGTTTAACATATTTATATAAGATAAAAATTAAAAATTAAAAAATATACGAATGAGTAAGTTAATATCAATGCAGGAATAAAATAATTATTTTCTTGATTTTTGAAAAAATATTATCATAAAAAAAATGTTTAGATATATCCTAAATGACTTATTGGCAGTGAGGACAAACAACATGAAAAGTCAATTAATGAACAGGATAATTAATAGATAACAAGATGAAGGGTGGAGCCAACTCAACTCAAATATTGTAATTAAGCTATTAATAGGAGAACAAATACTTGTTTCATCCAAAGAAAAAAATTGACATAAGAAAATAAAATTTCAATTAATAAATAATATAAAATTAGCTAAATTTAGGTACGTTTTGGATAAATATGTACCTTCTGCCCCTTCTTCTTATTTTTATACTCAAATTATTTTCTGTTTTGTTAAAATATTTTTTTAATTGTTGAATCGTAAAATGTTTATCAATTTTATGATGATAGGTCTTTCATTGTAGGACTTAATTAGATATTTTTAATGAAATAATCTCCACAATCATATTTTTCATCTTCAAGATTTAAATTTATAATCTTAATTAATTTTACCTTAATTTTATTTGGACTAAAGATGCGTTGATATAATATTTTTTCTTTTGTTACATATGTTAGTTTATGTTTTTTATTTCAATTTATAATTTGTACTTATGTTTTTTATTTTACTTTTATATTTAATATTTATGAATTAATTCCTAAATGTCTCCTTATTTGTTATGTATTACTTATTTTGATTAAAAAAATTGTTTTCATTTTATATATGTATAATACATTCATATTAGATAAATTGTTATCACCAAAATAATATTAACTAAATTATTTATTTTTCATGTTAATTAAATTCCTTTGTACTTATTAATATACTTGAGTTTTAATAATTATATTTATTATTTCGTTATTAATATTTTCTGAAGACTATTCATATTTTAATAAATAATTCATTGTTCTTTGTTTATATCTATTAATATACTTAAATGTCTTTATTATGCTCTTCTATGCTAATTAATAATTGATTTATTTATTTATTTGTATGCATTTATTTATTTGATATATATTTTAATTGGTCAATTAATGCCTTGTAAAAAAATTCATTTATGGCAATTAATTATTTCATTTATTTCATCTTTGTAATTATATTTATTAATCATATTTACTTTTTCCTTTATATTTATGTTATGATTGATTATAATTTTTTGTGATTTTTTTACATCATTGTGAATATCTTATTATTGTGTTTTTTTTTTTTTTTTGATGTCATGTTCATTTATATTAACATGTTTTTGGTAACATGTTTAAGTTTTTAATTTCAGTATGGTTATTGTAAAAAAATTGTATTTTTTAATACTGCTGCTAGAACTGTTTATTATTTATGACAAAATTTAAGGTAAAAATGTCTATCATTCATTGATGTGATTAATGTGCATTATTTTAAAAACTGACTCTATTTTTTTTAATTTAATATAATGTTTTATTTATTTTCTAATAATTATAGAATATAAATAACATTTTCTTTGAATAAAAAACATTGATATTTTTTTAAAATCCAAATTATACTTCGATATTGATTTTATACAAAATTATCAATTATTTTAAAAATATTACCTTGTTACTTCTTTTTATATTACATATTTTTTTATTTTAAAACATTGTATTTATATCCTTATAAATGTAATTTAGAAAAATATAAATTGTAATTTATTTTTTTATTTAATGTTAAATTCGTTTTTAATTAGTATTGGTCTTAATTCGTTAGTTATTTTACTATTAGTTAAAACTTAGATACGATTTTTTTTTATTCTCTAAGTATTAATTTTCAGCCATATAATAATAAAGAAAATTCAATATTTCTTTTCTTTTAGGGGGTTTTTACTCTCTCTCTCTAACTATGATGCTATTGTTGTTTGATATGTTATCACAACTTTTTACTTGAAGAATTCTCTTCTGAACATAATTTTCTTTAGTTATAATAATTGCTATATTTTTTTTCTCTTTTATTTCTTTCATCATGGATTTTGAATCATGAAAATTTACAATATATACTATTTGAATAATAGAAAAAAGTACCTATACTTTTAGTTTCACTTATATTGGATACCACAAATTATAATTTTTAAGATAATATCCTCACTATCCAATTCGCAAAAAACATGAGAGACTTTGTTGATGATTTATTTCTATCAAATAGTTTTGAATCACTCCTTATTTTCAACCTGAAACCAATGTAACAACACAACACACTAATATCATGATTTGTGCACTTTGATTTAATTTCATTTTGGTAAAATATATTATGAATGAATTATGTACTTAATATTGGACAAGAATTTAGGTTATGATATTCTTAAGGGAATTTATTGTTGATTTCTAATTTTCAACAAGAATTAACAGGCAATATCTTCTCAATGTTACAAGGCTTTATGCTTTATTATTTTAATCACATCTTGTTTTCTAATTTTTTATTTTGTGCTCTTATTCATCCTGCACACAATTGTTCACTTACACATTTTCTGTATTTTTCCATATGAAAATTTCTATAGCACACCCTATGATATTTCTATGTTGCATGTTTTTTTGTTATTTATGTTACTCAAATACCTTAAGTTCTAATAGAAAGAAGATTGATTCTAAATCTCTATCATGTGTGTTTTTCTTGGAACCAATCCTCATTAAAATATTATTTTATATTTAATTTAAAGAATAAATCCATAATGTTTCAAGAGATGTGACTTTATATGAAAATCATCTTTCCCACAATAATTTCGAAAAAACAAAGCTATACTTTTTACCTCTAGTTTCCATTCATTTGATATTTCTTATTCTTCTTTATTCATTATTTCTCTTTTCCCTCAATACAAATCTTTTTTCGCAAACAGAGTCTCTGTTTTCGTTCCTAGGAAGAAATCTGATGGACAATGACAAAGACCTAAACAATTCCGAAATTATCTCACTTCAAAATATCACAATTTTATCGTGTCCATTTCTTCTCATATTGAATCAAAGTCATACTCAAAAGCTTTAAATAAATATGATCATTAGATCAAAGTTTAAGATTTAGGAAACATGTCACACTTAGACTGTCATTTATTTATCTTTTAATAAAATAATTATAAATCATAAATAAATTCATAAAGGCAACTATAAGTTTACAATTAAATATATATAAAGTAATATTAGTTAAAAAAAGGATATAAACAAAAATAGAGGAGACAAAATTGGACAGATTTGCTTTGACTTTTTCCCCAATAAAAAAAATTACTACAGTTAGATTATTATTAACTATAGCAACAACTTATTGACATTTTAAATAATTTGATGTTAATAATACTTTATGTATATAGTGATTTCAATAAAAGAAAATTATGTATAGTTACTTAGTATGAAGTCGTCGAAACCTAGTAAAAAATGTAAACTTCATATATTTTTATATAGATTAAAACATTGTAATTCTTTAACTATAATAAGATTTTAATTCAATAGTTAATAGCCAAATAATCTTCGATATTTTGTGAGCACCATTTTCTTTTCCAATGTTACCTAAAACTATACCATGTTATATAACAACCCAAAACTATACCATGTTATGCACCAACACACGAAAGAAATGAAAAAATATATATATATTTAATTGAAAGGTAACCACAACATAAATAGACTCTTTTAGACCAAGCTAACTCCAGAATTCAAAACAAAAGTACTAGGCTAATCATACAACATAAATAAACTGATAATAATCATCCAACTCGTTCATAGTAGATAATTTATCCGCCATAACTACTTGAACTAGTAATATATGAAGTAGTAAAGTTTCTTCTACAAGCTGAGATATCATGAAGGGCCCTTCACCTAGGGTGTTAGGGAGAGGCTCCCTTGGAAAAATGACCGGTAATCATGTTTTTCAAGGATTGTCTGCAGAACCATGCCAAAAGTACTACACCTTGTTTCACTCATTTTACTTCGGATGAGTGCAAAAACATTTTTCCCCTCTGAGACAGGACAGAAACATTTGACGTTATGCGCAGGTCTGTGACATCTTCACTGGATCTGCCACACAAGATTAACCTTCTGTAGCAATAGGGTCAATTGCACAGTGTGGGAACAACTTTCATTCATGACCTGTCACAACACCACAAACTGTTAACCCGTATACGATTCACTTGTTGCTGTTCCTCATGTTGCTTATTCCCACAATTAGTAATCATATCCTATTTCTTACAAACCTCACCAACCCCTGTAACAATTTAACAATGACTTTCTTCAGTTTGTAAGGCTTTTAATTTTGAATCACAAAGTCATAACTAATTATACTGTTTTGGAAAAACCAGAGATATTTCTGATAATTATAAGATTTTGCACCCCTGTTCATCTAAAATAACGATTTATACAAATGCCTTTAATGAATGAAATACGTCATCAGAAAGTGATATATATACAAGGTTCAATCTCCTTTTTGTTTGAATGTAAACGGTCATTGTTATTCCTGTAATTCACTTCCCATATACAGCTGGCGGGTGCCATTGTGTCGTTGAAAAGTGTGTATATCAATTATCATGAATTAAAGATATTTTTATTGTGTAATTGATTTTTGTTTTTTCAGGTACAGTGTTTGTAAAATACTGTTATACCGATTTCTAAATACCATTTTATATACTACATGTCTTAGCTTCCGGCGGGCCACAACATGTGTCTGACTCTTAGGAGTCCCAACCCAAGCAATTTTACGGAAAAACCACGTGACAAATGCAAGGTGTGTTTCATATAATGTCTCCCAAAAAGTTATTACATGATGTGGAACAGTTCTATAGCCATGATCTCCACTGATTTTCATGTGATGTATGATAGATTTTTCTATGTTAAGTTAAATTATGTGTTATGTAAACATTGATGGTGGTTTAATTTGTATGATGAAATAATTTCTGATGTCTCACAGCTCATGTCTTCCTTGTCCTATTATCGTTGGTAAGACCACACCGCAACACAAGGCTTCTTATCTCAAGAGAATGGGTTGGTTCATTGGTATTGGACTTATGCGTTAAGTCTCAACCTATAATTGTCCACACATATGTGTTGTACATATCCCTCTAATATCGATAGAAGCAGAAAATGTTACTTAAACCAGTCCATCATTGCCTCTCGACAAAGATTGATGACAGGATGTCACGCTTAGCAACTAAGTCAGTTATATTCAAGGGTCTAATTTCAGCATTTGGTGTCTTAGTTTAAAGCACAAATCGTCCCCTTCAAGCCTTTGTTGCTTAAGTGTGTGTGACCCGAATTGAACCATACCAAGTGATTGGGTAATGAGTGGTCAAAATCTACTACAAACCAGCATAAAGCTTAATTTTCCTTTTTAGACTAGTGTTTTCTATTTCTTCTTTGTTTCAGAATCATCACCACCGATATTTTCCACATTCCAAGTTCCTCAAGAGGCTTTGCCAACAAAAAGTAGCTCCAAAAGTGATAGATAAAGTGTGATGAAGAAGAGTTCTGGTTCCTCTCAGAAACTTGGTTCATTTCTAAGTCCAGGGGCACCAAACTATAGTGGGAGCCAAAACGGATGGAGCTCAGAGAGGGTGTTGCAGCCATCAAGCAGCAGCATAAGGCATCAAGCTGGTGTGGCTAACTTGACACCCTTCAACAGTGGAAGAACAATACCCTCAAAATGGGATGATGCAGAGAGGTGGATTTGTAGCCCCGTTTCAGGCTATACCAATCACAAAACTAATTCCTATGCACAACTTCAGCGGCGACCCAAATCAAAAAGCGGTCCTATTGTGCCTCCAGGAACAGGCTACTACTTCAATTACTCACCCACCATTCCACTGCGCCAAGGTTTGGCAGTGAAAAACTTCATGATGGGTAGTTCCCCTTTTTCAACAGGAGTGTTGGCACCGGATGCTATTTCTCTTCACCATTATTATGCACATGACGCTGTTTTTGGTTCCCGTTATGAATTTGACAATAGTATGCAATCTTCTAGTCCTCTTCTCAACGATAACAGTGCAGCTCTCCCATCAGTGTCCAGTGCACCCGTGTGGTCAGAACTGCTGTGTGACCCATCTTCGCCTAATTCTCAAGGTATGAATATTGTAGTACCCTTTCTAAATTTACATTGCATACTCCATTTAAGATGCTGTATATGTATCAAATGGATAAAGATTAGTAGAAGCTGATACATTGATTACACGATGTAGTTTATAGCCCAGTCTATGTGACTGACTAGTTTCAGGGAACATTTAACTCCAAGGAAGCGATTGCGCATCAAGTACAGATTGGTTGGTCACACATTCTTGGTTCAATTGGGTAGTATAATTAATTTCTTGGTCTATTTGTGGGAGATAACTCGATCAAAGCGATGATAAGTTTTCTATTTTTTGTGCAGTCACCACGATGAATATTGGGTGGATACTTTCGTTGAATATGAGCAATTATATAACTGTGTATTGACATGCGAGAGAATTCACATATTTAAACGTTTCAGTTATTTTTCTTTACAGATGAGAAACGAAATGAAACTAAGAATGAGTACGCATTGGCATCTCCTCTCTCTAGATGTGATAAAGGCACTCAAATGAGCCCTCCTGAAACTCAGAATGATGCACCAAAATCCTCACCCAGGTCGACCATGAATCAACAAAATAGCCATGCTGCGAAGTTAGATGTGAGAGATGTGGAGGTAGACACTGAGGCTACTATTATTAGATGGTCTAAGAGCCATGTACCCAGGCTGAGCTTGCTACCTGGTAAACACTCAAGGAAAAGTAGTAGTACGGAAGCCCAACCTTCAGGTTTGGATAATGCAGAGTCAACGTTGGACTCTACCAAGTATGTTCTTTAGATGCTCAGCTGATTTTAGTACTCATAGATTTGAGTTCTTGGGTTAGGAGTTGTCCTAAATATTAAATAAATTTGGAAGATCCAACTAAGTTACTAAATTCTACTGCCATGCATGCCTCTCCAACGTTCATTCAGTGATCAAAACAGATTTGATGTCATTGTTTCTTTTTTGGCGCAGGTTTCAGACAGATGAATCCAAAATCATGGCATGGGAGAGTTTGCAGAAAGCCAAGGCTGAAGCTGCAATACGAAAACTAGAGGTTTTTTTATTCATAACAACTTGTATATATATTGAACTTTCTCATATGATGTGTGTCCCTATTCGAACTCAAATTGGTAAGCAAGATATTACATTCACCAATGGAGGCTCCATCCCTAATCAGTAAAATCTTTGTCGTGTCGTGTCATGCTGCATGATAAAACTCAAAACATTATACACACAGTTTATGTAGTTACATCGGGAACATCTCTATTTTTTTTCTTTTCCCTAATGATGGAAGTATTTGACTCAGATGAAATTGGAAAAGAAGAAATCGTCGTCGATGGAAAAGATTCTAAACAAACTGAGAAGGGCGCAGATGAGGGCTGAAAAGATGAGAAACCAAATAACTGTGGAACAGGATCAGCAGCAGGTTTGCAAGAGTCGAAAAGTATTTCCGTTCCAAAAATATGCCCAGATATGGTCTCCAAGGAGCTGCTTCGGCACTCAAGCTCCATGATTAATATTTATTCCAATATACAAGCCCTGAAATTACTAAGGTTTTGTCCCGATGAACACAAAAAATCATATTCAAGTCATAGGCCTTTTTGTTTGCCTTTTGTACTTCCCAAATAATGTCAATAGTGAATTACTACTGCATTCTTGGTGCCATTTGACATTTTCGGCATTATGTACCAGACCTAATCAGGATGATTTCTGGATGCGTACTTTTATTTGTCTTCTATATTCAGCTAAGAGCATCGTTGGAGGCTCACAAGTTGTCTCTACCATTAATCCATGCAACTAATGAGTCGGTATTAAACAAGTCTAATTGCGGGTGGTCAATAAAATGGAGCGTTTCAAATGACAACCATCGTAAATAATGTTCAAAATATTTCATTTCTTCAAAAAAAAAAAAATATGCACATCAATTTAATTTTAAATTCTGTCACAAGGACAAATCCGTCGACGAGCTTCCATCTCAGTGGCCAAGATAATTTAATTGGTGCCTATACATCATATAGACATTCGTTTTCAAAGTGTAATAAAATAGAATGAGTTGGAACACATCCGTGTGACATCTTTTCAGCGCCAGTCTCTATATTTTCACGTCAAAACGGAAGAAAAGCGCAAAAGCTCGTATTATTTGTAGCTTTTACCTTGATGCGATCCAAACATGCCGATAACTAAAGATTAAGTCAGAACCCTTTTTCGTTACCATTTTTCGTTACGTACATATAGCAGGCTTGATCACCAAAAGATGACAGAAAAGCGTAGCCATGTTCGTTCGCAAATATAATATGGGCATAACTGAATAATTTATTTTGGACCATACATCAGCATCCACTCTGACAGTACACAAGGAACAATACATGGCACGAAATGTAGCATTTTTCTAGAATATATCATATTTCCATCATCTGCGCTTTAGTACAAATGGATACAAGATCATATGTTCTAACAAAAAAGTATTTTCTGGTTACGGTGGATAAAAAAATCCAATCCATAGTTCTTACAACTTCATAAATCATGATTAAATAACAGCACCACAGTTCGCTGTCACCAATAGCTGTGTCCCTACTAGTATGGTCTATACCTCCAATCTGCTCTTGATGGTCTCCCAATTCCATAACCCCACTGCAAAAGAAAATTTATAATCAAAAGCGGAAACATGAAACTAGATTAATACTTCAATGTTTCTTGACATATCGTCCAAATTTTCATTTCCCTTTTATATATGGGTTATAAAAGCATTAGTATGTAAATACTCACATCGTCAAAGTCTAAGCTACCATACATCCTCCCATAAGATCGCACAGGACCGCCATATCCCCCAAAAGATTCCATCATGAAATTCCCACTGGATCCTGCATCATCAACGGGTGTAGCCGAATCTATTGCAACCTACAGGTGCAAACCACTAATCAGTCAAATAGTATTTAAACCACAAAAAATTGAAATAAAACAAAAAAAATATATTCAAATCACATTCACATCATGATGACATATCATAAGGAATTCATACTTTACTTGAATCATATTTGTCTACTGTGCATATACATTTTGCAATGCAATTACAGTAGACAGTCACGTTCTATCACACAGATCTCGTTAAGAAATAATAACAGCAAATCCACACTTCTGATTACATGTTCTCTCGTGATTTGAATGAGCCAAATAGTTAACCTGCTAAAATCTAATGAGGCTAGGAATGGGCATTTTAAAGGAGAGAAGTTAATCTCCACCCCCGTACCTAACAGATTCCCTTCCACCACATTTATACATCTAAATTTCAATCACAGAAAAATGAACAAACAGAAACTCATAGCACATGAAAGTTGGGTAGTACTGCAAGCTAGCAGCAAATTTAAATTATAGTACCTGATGCCCACAAATCTCATGAGACCTTCGTGAGACACGATCTGCTACACCATCTTCAGCAAAAGTAACAAATCCAAAACCTCTATGACCTGTTCTCTTAGGATCCTACCCAAAAAAAAGACAGTCAACTTAGCAAAGCTTTCTCGAACTCGTATGAACTCGTATATGCATTTTTTTAATATCTTACCCTTGCAACAAAAACATCTAATATCCAGCCAAGTATATGCAATTTTTAATATCTTACCCTTGGAACATAAACATCTAATATACGGCCAAATCTTCCAAAATATTGACGAAGATCCTCAGAAGATGCTTCTGGGGGAAGACGGCCAACGAAAATTTTTTTACTAGTTCTCCGAGCAGGTTCTCCCCCTATTTGATAAATTATGGAAGTCACTAGTTAGTATGAAGCAACTTAAATCGTTTTAATTGAACACTGGTGCTTGCATGCTTACGTCCATAGATTGGGCCAGGATGATCATACAAGGTAGGAGTACCAAGTGCTGCATATCTAGTGGCTGCAGAAATGTAAGCATTGTATGCACCGTATCCTCCTTGTGGTGGTGGCATTCTGCTGCCAATTGGCTTAAAATCTTCATCCTGGAAAAAGAAATATATAATCTTATTTACCTAAAAAGATAAGGAAATTTTAAATAATAAAAAAAAATTAATCATTAAACAGTACACTTGGGTAGCGAATGATATCCACTATTAATATTTAATTAATTTGAATAAAAAAGTCTTGGTTATTACTCTGCAATTTCCAGAAACTAGTCTACAGTAAAATGACAAGCTATAAAAAATAAAAACTCTTGCCTTAGGTGTAGCTCGATCAACCACCACTGCAGAACCTCCGAGTTCATGGGTTTCTGACATCAAATTCTCCACAGAATCTGTAAGACAACATGTTCCTTACAGTAATTGAGACATCCCACCCACAATATTTCAGAAGTCCAAAAACCAAAATGTAAATAAAAATAGTGCAAGTATGTAAAAATTCGAAGTGATACCCAAGATTCCAGATGACTAAGGTAGATAAAATATGCATAAACTTAAGATTAGAGCACGAGGCTAATATAGATGCCAACCTGCACTTGCAAAAGTGATGAAACCAATTCCACGATGTGTTTTGGAGCCTTGATCCTGTAGGAAGAAATGGTAAATTGTCCATAATTAATAAAAATGTATAATGCGCAAAAATCTGCAGTTTATGTGCACAGCCATAAGTGTGAATTCAACAACGAGCATAAATACAAAAAAGAATTAAATATACATTCGAACTGCATTTAAATTCTGAATGGATAACAATCAAATAGGATTAACGTACCTTTGGCATGTACAGATCTGTTATATCGCCATACTTCTCAAAATGACTGAAAGAAAAAGAAATATATTACTAAAGGTCACGTCGTATAAATTCAATTCAACACAAGAATATATTACTAAAGGAAAAAAAAAAAATCATAATAGAAGATACCACACACTCATACCTTCGGAAAGCAGCTTCTGTAACTGATTGTGGGATCCTGGCTACAAATATTCTAGTAACTTTTTTGACTGGTGCCCTCATTTCCTCCTTTAATGTGAAAGCATTACAAGAATAAGTAGTAAAATCATAATATATGGTTATTATATTTTGTATAAAATGCAAACCGGGCATGAACCAGACTAGATTTCAAGCTTCGAATTAAAATTTGGTTATAACCTTCGGTGTGGCCACTTTGACTTCCAGCGTCCTATTACCAAGGATATGTTCACTTGATAATACTTCCTGCAGCCAGTAAGTCATCCAAATCATGATATAGCATGTAGGCATTATATAGGGGTGTATTAAATGAGAGCTAGAGAGATGAGAGGAGCTAATCTTGACCATAATACTCTCCCTCTCTGTGTAAAGAGGCTACCTTAGCATCATCCACCGAAGCAAATGTAACATATCCAAAACCACGAGACCGTCCAGTTGACCGCTCCTAAAAGAAATAAAGCGGATTAAAATGTGCCTCCAGAAAAGTTAATGGTGTAGGGGCAATCTAACCTAACCCTCTACAGGAAAATTATATTTCACATCACCAGAAGCCATCAAGCATAGCCAGCTCGATATTTCTTCTTTTCTCTGTATTTGTGGCACTAAGACCAAGTATGTTACTTTTTCTCTACCACAACCTTTTGACATCAAATTTGGTCAATGAAGGACCAATTTGATGTATTACTCTGAAAGTACCACAAAACTAAACTAATTTTATTTTTAAAGGACCAAAATGGATGTTTAATCGAAATGGATTAATATTACTGAGCTTTGAGTTTAAGTAATTGGCAGTTAGATGAACAAAAACATCCTCAAAAGCAGCATAAAGAATTAACCACCTCTTCCTTCTTGATTTCTTCTTGAAAAAAAAGGAAGCAACAAGGACTTTTAATTAAATTCAACGCAAATAGGAGTACAGACGGCTAACCTTCATGACAATGCAATCTTCCAACTCCCCAAATTTGCTCATATATTCCCTTAATCCTTCAGTATCGACATCCCACGGAATTCCCAAAACCTAATATGCAATTTTAAAGGACACGAATCAAGAAAAAAACAATCAAACGATAACATTTTGTTTATTATAATGAGCATGTAAGCATACGAATAGAGGAATAAATATTAACAAATTGAATGAGCATGACTAACCACAAGCTTTCGCTGCTCCATCAAAAACTTCAACAAATCACAATGAAAGAGAACGGAACGCTGCAGAGGGAAAAATCCCTGTCCACCACTCTGGGAATAAAAAAACACAAAAAAAAGGGGGGGAAATAATCTATCCACCTCCTCCTCCTCCTCTTGGGGTAATGGAATCTCTCAGCAGAGCACTCAGCGCTCTCACCCCTCTCTCTCTCAAATTCTCACACTCGCCGCCTGCACATAACAAGCACACTTCTTTCTCACACACAAATATCGTCGTCATCATCATCATCATCATATACTACCAAATGAAAATCAGCTTTTGGGGGTTGGAGTTCTACTGTAACGGATAAACAATGATTTATTACAAATTGAAAAAAGAATCGGTGAATTAGGCGCTCACTGACCTTGCTGAACACGAAATTGAAAACCCTAAATCGAAGATCTTCCTCTCTCGCTAGCTCTCCCTATCCCTCCTCCTTCCTCTCCCGCTCGTGACGCTTTTTCGCTCCGTCCCTTCTTTCGTTTATCGGGCTATCATTAACATGCCCACTTTGCAATCTCTATCTATGAATTGGGCTGAGCCGGGTCCGACCCGGTTTTTAGTGTTGAACTAACTATTAACCAAACCGTTTAAATACATCCTTTCCTTTAAAATTATTTATTTTTAAAAATCGTTAATTGTATACATTACTGGTATAATTACTGCAATTTGTTACAAAAAAATATTCTATTAATAAATTATAGTTTAACCTTAAACTTATTTAAATATTTAAGTAATAAAATACCAATAAATTAGAGTATTATTAAAAAAAGTAATAAATAAACTAAATTAAAATATTTTAGATAACATACAATATGTGATAAAAAAAATATATATCAAATACGATTTTGGCATGCAATGTAATACAGAATTAAACTGTGATGAATATATCATTGGCATGCAAACCATGTTGTCGGATAATTCTTAGATATGGGAATGAAATTTTTATTTGTGGATTTTTTCAATTTCTTGGTTCTTGTGTCTTTTTTATTAGATGAGTTGTTCTTGTCGAGGATTTTCTATGGATTAGAATTCTTTTGGATTTCAAAATTGTGGTGAATCTTTTGATCAAAGGACGCTACTTTCCTCCCTTTGTTATAATTTAGTTAACGATATTTATGGTGTTCATATTATTTACCATTGTATTACGAGGATAATTTTTTATAAGGATTTTTGGAATTATGTTTAATTAGTTTTTTATTAAATGACAACTTTATTATATGCGACGGAAAAATAAATTAGTAACTGTTGTTCAAATAATATCATGATTTTTCTACTCAAAAATAACTATTGTAAACATTAAATCATACAGAAAATATACGTGCTGATTTTTATCCTGATAAATTTATTTATTTTTATACAAGGTCACACTGTTATTATAAATCCATATTTATAAATTAACTTTTATTAGGTTAAGTCAAAATAAGGGCAAGCCTGAGCAACTTGGTTTCAATATAAATTAATTATTCTGAAATTAAAATTCAAAATAAACTTTTTAGCATAACTTTAAAGAAATCTAAGCCAAACTGTCATTAACTATTGCAATGAAGTCCCAAAATGCTTGAAAAGATGGGTTCTTCCATGTCAAAAGTCAAAATATAGAAACAGAAAGATGATTATCAGAAAGGACATAAAATTTCCAGATACTTATATGTATAGAGAGAGAGGGAGAGTGGTAGTAGCAGCACTTTTGTCTCTTCAAGACGTGGAATAAACATTTACAAACCAAAAAGAGGTGAATGAAGAACTTCACATTAGCCTCCTTAATGAGAAATCATGCAGCAGATGAACCAGACTTCAACGGAGGCTAGCTTATTACAAGGAAAAACTAGTAAGTGACATGTTTGGACGCATCAATCAATCAGCTTTGAAGTGCTTTTCAATTGAGCCTAGAAGAGTGGAATTAATATAATCTTGTGTAACATGAGCAGGTAAACCAGGCAGTATTAAACCAAATAATCTGAACCCAAACAGAAACCATCCTTCTCTATAGTGAGGTCCATGTTTGGCGGCAATGGTGAAGCTCCTTATCAGTTCCAAAACAGCATTGAACACCATTGGTATCACGCACCATGGCGAGAAATAGTTCTTGTTAGGCTCTTCTTCCAAAATCTGCAATAATCAAACAATTTGTTAATTCTTCGGTTCACCTTGTTATTCTACTAAAGTTTATATGTATTATTTAAACTTTTATCTCTTACAATTTTAACTCGATTCCCTCCATTAATTACCAACGTAAGCACTGATTAGGCTTTCAAGAAGTGGTGAATTTAACTAAATTTTATTTTTCAAAAACACCGGAAGCAAGCACTACATTTTAAATATATTATTTCCAATCTATATTTATCACGTGAAACCCATAGTGTAGGTTATGATATTCATTTAATTATTAATAAGTTAAATAATAAGTTAACTCCTTTATAACCTAGATACTATGTCTATAAAATTATTTATCGTTGTTTTCCAATAACAATTATATATAAAGATGAAATTAGGCTTCCCAACAAAACCGATAACTTAAAGTTCATATCAAATTCAAATATGTGGGCCTTGAACAGAAGTCTATAATTTTAGTTTAGAGTGGTAAATTTTGAGACCTATAAGAAAAAAATACTCATTTCACAACCTAAAATATTAACAATTTAATTACATTATTTTTATATTTTAACTTAAAATACTAGTGCATATCGTTATATTATTAAAATGGAAAGAGTTGTTAAGTTGACATTTTTTTCTTTTGGAGATATCAAACAATATTTTTTCTTTAGTTTATATATCAAGTTCAACTCAAGTCAATTTTTTTCAAAATAAGAAATAAAAGTGGTGTCAACTTTTTTATAAAAGTCTACTAAACTAAAACAGTAGGTTTGAAATCATTAAAAAAATCAGTTGAAGCTTAAAAGGCTTTATTTAAGTAAATAAAGTTGATACTTTTTTGCTAATATTTTTGTTGTTACTTTTATAATATATCATAGTTGTATATATACTTATATGTTAAAATATTAAACTAATATATAATGCATATCAAGAATCAAACTTACAAATTTATTATAAGATAAAATTATGTATTATTAAAAGAAATCCGTAACTGTAATTTCATAATTTGTATAAAGAATACTGGTTTGTAAATTTTGTATATGGATAATACTTGTATTCGTCTATATTAATATACATATGTGTTTGCTGATAAAAACTGAATCCATGTGCTGTGTTTTCATTGACCAACATATAAGTATTTTTAAGTGGTACTCAGATCTCGTCCTCTAATTAATATTATATATTAAAAGAATGCAGAGAGATGTGTTTGATGATGAACAGAAAAAACAAACAAATGAAATATAATTCAAAGAAGGAAAAAGTGTTTACCCTGAGTTCATAGCGCCTGTTGAAGAAAAGACAAACCCCAAAGTGCTTGAACAGCAAATCCTTATCATCGTAGGGCAACCTGGGAACTATGTCATTGCAATAAACAAACCTGCAATACCTAATAGAATTCTCCCTCAATTCTTGTTTCATGAAGTTTGCATAAGCTTCATCTCCAACTCTAGGTTGCCCAAACGTGTAGATCCCTTCCAACCTCTCTATCAGCAACTTCTCATCATGCAAGAACATGATAGTAGGGTACAGAATTGCGAGTGCTCCTCCCAAACTGTGACCTGTAATAATGAACTTTGCCTTGGGATTTTCACTCAGGCCTTTCCTTAAAATGTCTCTGATAACATAGTAGGCCAACGGGGGAAGATTTTCATCCCTTTGAATCTCCTTAGGCCACCCCACGTTCTTTTGTAGCCCTAAAGCTTTCATGAAGCCACCATGCATTTTTCCTACGCCGGGAATCCCATACCAGGAGATGTCAAGGTCAGTGCACCATGCATCTGCATCAAAGGGTTCAGTTCCTCGGAAAGCCACCACGTAAGTATCGCGGTCCTCGTACTTGTCCAAAAGAATCAACACTTGGGTTGTGGCCTTTCCTTGAAAATCTGCCATGTGCAATGCAACCAGGGGTTGAATACAAGAGTTTAGTTAACGTAAAATGTGTGAACAGACTTCTCAGTTTTCAATTAAATTTGGTATTAGTTCTTATCTTTCTCATTATTGAAAGATAAATTATTTTTTAACTATTTTTTTTTCATATAAATTCTTTATTGAAACAGCCATTTACTCTTTGAAATTATACTAGACAGAGGAATTGAAATGGTGTATGTAAAAAATAATTATCTTACATGAATTCGTTTATTTTTTTTAAATTTATCCGAAAATGACATGTTACTCTTTTTTTTTTCTTCAACAATTTTTAATCTCCTTACCTCTCAATAAGATCCTAATCAAGATGGTAATTTTATCCATTTATGACTAATTATAAAGTTTACTTAAAAAATAGAAATTAAAGTTAATTTTAATGAAATTTTTAGAGATTTAAAATTCATTTTACCTTCAACTAATTATTCTTCCACGCACAAGTCTTAAGTGTGCTAAGAACTAACACGGTTAACTCTCATTGCTTTTATATTTAATTTTCAACCAAGTAGTTAAATTGATTAAATATTTTCGTTTTCATATAATATATAAAAATATACTCTTTTTAAATTTGCTTTATTGAGAATGATAGTAAAAATTAAAGATAAAAACATTTTTGAAATAGTAATATCAAAAAAATATTTGATATTTAAGTTTCCATGAGTTTCTTTTTTAGTTGTGAGAGAGTGCGTTAAGACATGCAGATGAGATTGGTAATTTTCAGTTCTTACCATTCCAGCAGTCAAAAAAACCAACGAATTCCATCTGTAAGAGGTAACAAGTTTCAAACAATATTAATCAGGAATGCATCTCAAACTGAGGAGAACACAGAGAATGTAAAGAAAAAATGTATTGTTTTACCTTCCATTGAGTTTTGACTAGAGCTCTACTGTATGCTGCATTCTCGTAGGATGCTTTTGAAGCCATCATAGCTAATGAAACATAGTACCTGCAGTCATCACGCTTGATAGCATCCAACTTAACTCGCGCATCCAAATTTCCGATACAAGACAAATAATTTGGTGCATTACGATCGGGGACGACCAAGTGACCTGTTTTGTTTAAATTTCAATTCATCAGATTTGATGCCCATCAATTCTCTTTCAGTGGATAATATTCATACATGTGTTTGATTCGAAAGTTTCGCACAGTATAATTAACATTTCCATGTAACAGCGTTAAAAGGACCAATTTAAGACAACAAACAATGCGTAAATATCAATCATATCGTGCGTGATACTACAAGTTATTCTATATTTTTTTAATCGTTATTTTACTATTAATATTTTTTTCATTATTACACGTCGATATAAATGATGGGACTTTCCATCATCTACTATTGATGATGGGACAAGATTGTATAGGAAACTTACTACTGTAGTTTATGTTAAATCATGATTTTTGCTCCTCATCACATAATTGGTTTTTATTAGAAATAAGATAAATTTAAAACATATTTTAATTATTATTTGACCATTAATGTTTTTTTTCATTATTACACGTGTATAGAGATGATGGGACTTTCCATCATCTATTATTGATGATGGGACCAGATTGTATAGAAAACTTATCACTGTAATTTATGTTAAATCATGTTTTGTAGATCAAATTGGTTTTTATTAGAGGGAAGATAAATTTACAACATATAATATAAGTAGAAAGAATCCTCTATTATAATATAAGAATCTTCAATTATTGTATAAGCAAGTTTTATTATGATAATTTATTTTAAACTTTTCTAATAGTGTGAATTATTAAGCCTATTATTGGCTATCAGACTATTTTTTAATATTTATAAATATTTAGTTTTATGTTTGAGTAACTCAAAGAATATATTAAAAAATTATATTAATTAAAAATAAGATCAATTTTACAGTATATTAGTAAGATAAATTATAATTATAAACTAAACTTAAACTTTTTATACAAATTTCCACTATTTTGTGAGTAGTTCTACTTGTTTTTTTATTATGTAGTTTTAAAATTTATTTCTTATGAAATTACTCCCTTTTTTTTCTTCCAATCTCCCTTTTTAAAGAACAAATGCATCCTAAAAGAAATATAAAGTGGAAAAAAACTGAAAAGAAGTAGAGAAGGTGATGTTCGGGTATAAAAAAAATGAGAGAAAAATAAACTAAAACCTGCGAAGTTTATATTTAATTTCTATTATATTTTATATATTTTCACTCTCTTATTTTTTTAACTTATTTTCTATATGAGGGATAATATTTATACATTATGCCAAACAGCCCACTTGTTTATTATCACAAGAAAAATTTGTGGGCCCCATTTCTCCAAATGCTCCTCAATGAGGCTGGTACACGTTCAGGGGTGAGTTTGTTTTGTAGTGTTGCAGTCCTACCCCAACAAACTGTTGATGTAAAATAAATAATATTTTGAAAAGGAAATTATTGGAGGTTCTTGATATATTTATTCAATTTGAATTTAACCTGTTTTTTTAATACACGAGATAAGGTTATATCAACTTCAATAATCAATAAAATAATATATCAATCATAATGTACAGAGAAGTGATGACAAGTTCGTATTCATCTAATACAAAAAATAAATAAATATAATATCATACTATGCAAATCATGAAAAAAAAAATATATATTATCACATAATCTATAATTAATTGTTTAAAAATATATTTTCTAAATAATATTTCGATCGAGCGTTCAATCAATGGGAGACAAGGCAGAACTAGTACTGGAGAAGACTAAGAAAAGAACCTACGATGTGAGAAGGATCTGAATGACTGGGGAACGAAAAACTCTTGTCATAAGCTCTTGTACTACTCTTTCTAAGATAAAGAAAACGATAGATGAATGCAATTTTTTTCTCAAATTTTCCACCGTGGAAAAAGGAAGAGACTACTAGGGGTTTTTCGCTTTGCACAAAACAGTGGCTGAAGCAAATGGATCTGATGTGGTAAACATTTTTGTTGAATTAAGAAGCTAAAACACAAGCAATTGTTAAGTTAAAAAATAACTAAATAAATAAATAAATAACCTCAGATCTATGGAAGAACATACATTAAAAAAAAAATTACCTGTGAGGAAGTTAACGACGATCATGATGAAACCGCCGTTAAGGTAAACGAGGTTGATGAGGAACTCCACGGTAGAGCCGAATAACGCAAGTGGCTTCGCCAGCAGCATCAGAAGCTTCTGGAGCACGACAGAGACGAAGATAAGCCATCTGTGGCGGAAGCTTCCCTCGTAAGCTCCCTCGGCGCTACTGTCCACAAATTTTCGGTTTCCCAAGTTACCGGAAAACAACAGATGAAGAAGATCGAAGAAATGAGCGTCTCCTGGGTTCAGCAACATGTAACTGTCAGCAAAACCCTTGTTGCAGCTGCTATCGCCATTGGTTTGCTGCGCCATGCCTAACAAACTCCACAAATTAGCAGAAGAAGAGGAAGGGACAAAGGACAAATGATAAGGCTCTTCTTCTCCCTTTAATTATTTATACTTGCATTTCAGAATATATTTACTCTATATTTACTATTAGCATGTCCCCAGAATATTGGTCATGCAGCTTTTTTTATTCAATTTGGTTAGTGTGAAATAAAAGGAAACAGTAACCCTAAAAAAAAATACACTAATACACTTGGCATGTGCAAGGAAAATATTATTTTTTGAAACAATTTGAAAAGCAATGACTTTTAAAATATAATTTATTAAAATCATTCATATATGATGCCTTTGAACAGTTGATCAAACACAAGCTGAGTTTTTATAGTATAGGTTTTTACTTTTAATGTTCTAAAAATTAGATGAACTAATCCTATACTTTCTTTCTAACTGGAAGATCAGTACAGAAGATACTGCATGGACCACAATAATATTGTTGGTGGATAGGGCAAGTCGTGCAGAGAAGTGATATTCTATTTATATAAATTCTTTCCCCATTGTACTTATGAGACTTTATTTTGATTATTTAAAAGAGAAAAATAAAAATATTTTTTTATAAACTAAAGTTAGTTTAGAAACAAATTAAAAATATAGCTTTAAAAAATAATATGTAAAAACTTGTATAAATTGTTTAACATATAAGTTAATTTTTAATTTGTTTTCTTTTTTATTTTAAAAATATATAAAAATTTGTCTATATATCTTTAAATAGTATTCTATTCATGTTTTTTTCATGAATGAAGTATGGCTTATAGAATATAAATTTATTCATAAACTGAATCCGCTTACAAATATCTTATCGTATTTTTTTTAGAAAGTATCTTATCTTTTAGAAACATTTCGTCTTTTTTATCTTAACTTCTTTCACACTTTAATAATTGGGCGGCCAAGTGACACAATGAAAGGACAAAAGTAAAAAAAAAAAAAAAAAAAAAAAAAAAAAAAAAAATTTTTTTAAGAAAAAAATAATTTTTTTATTATATATAATTTTTTTAAAAATATAAATATATATATATAATTTTTTTAA
>Ga0099825_1001037_pt1 | contig 33896 bp, 11 predicted proteins | sample SiratroredBW_FD_76838 | JGI IMG/M metagenome (GOLD analysis project Ga0099825, IMG submission 76838) | Root nodule microbial communities of legume samples collected from California, USA - Siratro red BW | ecosystem: Host-associated > Plants > Roots > Nodule | place: USA: California | collected...
AAAATATAATATATATATATATATATATATATATATATATATATATATATATATATATATATATATATATATATATATATATATATATATATATATATATATAAAGAAAACATGGAATTAGAGAAAGCAAAAATTATTGTGTAATTGGTTTAATTTACTTCTGGTAATTTTTTTTTTGAAAGTATTTGAGTAGTAAAAACTAAAATTTTAGAAAAAGTCGTTACATTTTTATAAAATCTTCTGAAGTGAACATACATCCTTTTATATAAAAAAGACTTTAAAATATCAGTTAAATACACTTTCTTCTAAAATCTACAGATTTTTCTTTTTTTTTAAAAAAGTCTTTAAAAATGTGGATTGAATACATGCTTACATTCCTGTCCACTCTCACGAGAATTCCACTGTGAAAAAATGAATAAAAAACTATTTAACAATGATAGATCTCTAAGAATAATTTTTAGAATTATTGTACCAAAGGGTAGAAAATTAACATTTTCAAGATTGATAAGAAATTGAAAAATAATAATTCTTCCATTAGACCGAACACTTCCAAGACATAAAAAAGAAAAAGAAAAAAAAAAAAGAGAATATCATATTTATATCTGTGGGAGGTGAAAGTCCACAGATTTTTCAGCAGTGGAAATAAAACAAAAGCGAAATCCAACGGTCACGATGAGGAGAGGAAAAACCAATGGCGAAAGATGTCTTTCACCGTGATGCGATCGCGAAGTGAACAAAATCTTGGGCAACAAGCAAATAGTGCAAATTTAAAGAACCGTGCATTGAATCAAATGTTCATAAAGAAAAGTTATAAACCCTAGAAACACAGTCACTGACCAATCTGGGTGAGAAAAGAAATGGTGTTATGGGAGATTACCCTTGCCACTGCCTATTTTTTGGGCCTCAAGCGAACCTACAGGCTCGCCCTCAGGACTCAGCGTAGGATCCTAGCCCCTAAGATCCGTCAATTTCTTCACAGGTATTTTTTCTCTCCTCTTTGATCTTCATCATTTCATGCTAATGCGGTTTCGATTCGTGTTCCTGAAAAATAAGTAAAGAAATAGGTAAATTGGGCGATTTAGATTACAAATAGTACCAATAATGTTGCTTTGGTTTTGTTATGCATTTTATGACTGCCTTATTAAGTATTGGATTTGGAGTGTGTGGATTTTATATCTCAGAGCATGAAAATTTCCTTGCCTATCCCTTTGAATTAGACATTTTATGTCTTCGGACCTGTCTGAATCGACTTTGGACCTGTCTGGATACAGGAAAAACGAGTTATTGAGAACTTTTTTTTTGCTGTAAATGTAAAACATTTTTTCTAAACCTCTCTTAGTTTTGTATCCAAACGTGCTTTTAGTTGAGAATATCCATTTTGCCCCCATTTTTTAGTTTTTAATTTCTTGCTCATGAAGTCAAGTTTCTTATGGAGATGTTATGTCCTTTTAAAAGTGACAAGTTGCCAGTGTGCTGTTAGTGAAAGGCATTTGTGTGTTTTAAAATGCTTAAAACTTGGTGTCGTTTGGGGATATGGAAGCTGCTGGGGATGGATTACATTTTCATGGAAATCCTGGGAGGAACACCAACAAATTATTTAATGTTTTTTTTAAATAAATATCGTATCCAATCATTCTATCTTGCCTCACCTAGGATAATCAAGTTTAGTTGTGGTTGCCTTCTATTTGTACATTCCAGAGGGCAGAAAATTAGTTGATGGAAGTTGATTTATTTGGGCGATACTTTAATTTTAGAAAATAAATATTGTACAAGGTGTGTTTTTTAGTAATTTGTGTGATTTGTGATAGCTGGAAGGAAAAGAATTGTAATTCCCAATAAACTTCAACCAATAACAAGAATGTGTTCAAAAGAATATATTAGTTAGTCTCTTGGTAGCAGGCGTTTTTTTCTTGCTGCTAAGCATTCAAAGCATAAGCAGTCAGATTTGAGATGTAATAATTGCGTGATATTCCCTTTCTTCCTGTTTTCCTATGGTTTGCCGTGAACACATCAAAATGATTTGTTAATTTTAGTAGCTATTAGTAATAATACATTTTCTTTACTGGTTTGGAACTTCACAGACGAACACGAACTGTATTCGATGTAGCACTCAAAGTTAATCGGACTATTCAAGAAAGAGACATGACATTTGGTAGGAATATGGGAAACTACATTTTGCAGCGGCTAAATAGAATGAAACCATTGGCTCGAATTCAGGGTGGATCACCCTCCAATAGTGCTCCACACCCAAGTTTCAGAATGACAAAGCTCGCATCGAGTTTTTCCAACAGCAAAACTTCTAGGTACTATCAATTACTCAAGAGGAAATCAGGTAAACAAAACGCTTGGTTCCAACAGCAAATCATATGGTCAAAGCCTTTCCCCTCCATTGTAAAGATGATGCGGCCTCCAAGTCTTGCTGGGACTACCACCCATTGCAGGCACCTCTACAACAATGCTTCTGATGTTTTTAGCCCAAACTATAGAGTAAATTGGCCAGGTGATGTTATTAGGAAGGACATCGTGCAATGGATGTTGAGAAACTAACATCTTATTTTCTGGTGTAGGGGAAAAGTACTTACAATTCATCAGTATGGTAAATGCTGGAAACCAGTGCTGATGGAAGCTGCCTTGTATTTTCTTTTTTTCTTATTTCAATAGTCTTTGTACTCTGTATAGTCTGTTGATCTTCCTTTTGGAGAATGAACTTTGTGGCATTTGTCTGTTAGAGAACTGCAGAATTGATCAATAAAATCTTGGAGGTACCTAGGAAATGGAATAAACAAGAATGATTTCAATTAGAATATTCAGCAGAGATGTAGAGCTATATCATGAAATATAAACTCAAAACCATGTGATTAAAGGAGTTAGGAACAATTCATAGAATACTCCCAATTATCTTTGAGTTGTATGCATGACTTTAGTCACTTGCATTTCAAGGAATGTGGTATTACAACCTTATGTGGGTTATTGCAGTGTGGGCATAGTGTTTGCATCGCAAAGTAATTTTTCTTTATAAACTAGAAGGTATTGTCCTCCTTTCACTCTTTGGCTCTTTGTTAGGATAATGTAGTACATCTAGTTACGAGTTTCATTATGAAGAACCTTATCATCAACTATGTCTTTTTGCACCAGGGTTTTGTGTTTTAATGCAAGTTGTTATTCCTCTGTGTTTCCTTTACATAGGGTATAACCTCTTAGTTTAATCTCAGATTCATTTTTTCTTTGAATTCTGTAAGATTGTGCAAAATTATTTGCTGACAACGTATAATATACGCTGGAATTAAAATAATAATGATTTCGATAAAAAATACTTAAACTTGGCTCTAAAGAATCTAGGGGACATAGAAGTTATATAAGCTGAAGACCGTATATACTTTGTAAGCAAACTTATAATACTTGTTTTAGGTTAGGTTTCGACTTTGTCCTTAATTCTTTGGAATCTAAGTTAACTTTTACATGTCGACGTTTCTTTTTACTTTTTTCAATTCATTTTAATTCTTTGCTATTTTTTTTTTTTTTGTTAAAATTTTCTTTTCTGTCTACCAATTTAATGTAGATTTCTTAAGTGACAACATTTTGAACTAGTATTTATTTTCATTTGCAACATTACGCATCGTCCAAACTTTCAAACTTGAATTTTTGCTATTGTTAATAACCTACACCATGAACTCACATCCACAAGAAGAAAGAACATAAAAATATTCTTAAAATTAGCATGGAGTTGGGTGACAAAGCAAAGTAAGGGCAACATTAGTACAAAAAAACTAAGAAAATTAATTTGTAAGAAAAAGTTAGATGAAAGCATTTAGATGAAAAATAACTTCAAAAATTTAATGGAATAGAAAAAGTTACCCCAAAACTGAAATCTAAATTAATCATATCATGATTTTACCAAAATTATATGAATAATGTTCTTCTAGCAGAATAATTGCACATCAAATGAGACTTTTTTTTTTCTTTTTGTAAGTTACTAGTGGAAACACATCTGCTTAAGCACACGTGTGTCCAATTTTTTTTTATGATAACAAAAAATAAAAATAAAAATTATTTTTCATCATATTATTAAAATAAAAATATTATTAAATATAAAAAAGTATATTCATAAAAAATATTTATAAAATAAACAATTATTATAATTTTATTATAGATAATTTTTTATTATAATAGTTAATTGAGTTAAAAAAAAAAAGCTACAAAACCTAAAAGGTAAAATAATAAAATAAGTTATATTGATAAGGGTAGAATTAATAATGAATTATGTACAAACAGAATCCTCCAAATCGTAAGCGGAATTCTCTTTATTATTATTCATATATATATATATATATCCAAAGACTATTTGATAGAACTATCTGGTTAAAAAAAATATTAAATTGTAATTTTTTCATAATGAAATGCATAACAAAAATGAATTAAAATGTGCAATTCTTTTTACTTATTAAAACTAATTCTCACATCACCTTCACTCCAGGAGAAGAATCTTATTTGTTGTCTCTTTCGTTGCTGGTACACATCTTTTGTTGCCGAGCATAGTTGAGTGAGACTCTTATGCTTTTTCTCCAACAAATCTTTCTTCTTTCTTTGTAATAACCACACTGCTGTAGGTGATTTGATTTTTTTTACCTTCCGGATAACTTAATAAGCAAAACTCCCAGATTGTTCAATTAACATTTTTTTTAATACAATCTAAATATGTGTTTGTTTATGCAGTGTTATTGATTAGTCATTCTGGAACATCTTTTCAGATTTCACAGTCTAAAATGCATAGGAAGTATTCTGGATTACTTTCTTTGTACACACAGTGAGCACTCTTTACCTCTCCCCCCAATTCCTAGTTTCATCACACCATTAGAGACACAACATCTCTATCAATTAAGAAAAAAGAGAGAGAAAGGCCATGGTAAAAGGGATATTAGTCGGAAAAAGTGACTTGTCCAGGTTCCTTTCCATAGCTTCAGTTCACAGAATATCAATTTGATTACAAAATATATTTATGCATTGATACAAAACAGATTGTTTGAATTTCATATTTAAGTACATACGACAACAGATGAAGGGCTTTAAGGAGTCTAAGCCCACCATGGAGCATCACCTGTTCTGAAATCTGTTTCAACCCAAGGAACAAACACCACCTTCCCATCATCTACATCACAATGTGCTAATGCCAGAGACTGTCCAACAAGAACAACAAAATTATTCATCACTGTTCTAACCACAGTAAGTAGAGCAAAGGTTAAAATTTGATGGGGTTGTTAAGAAAATAATCATAACTATATCTTGAAACCATCCTCCTAAAAGTAAAAATGCCACAAATTTCTCAGTAGATGGTTTTCCAATTTACTTACCAAGGGAGCAGGTCCTCTCACAACTCTTCCCTGGTCATTGTACTGAGATCCATGACAGGGGCAAATGAACTTTTTCTCAGCTGTATTCCATGGCACAACACATCCCAGATGAGTGCACACAGCGTTGATTGCATATGTTGCAAGGGTTCTGTCTTTCTCCACCACAAGATAGGTAGGATCTCCCTGTGGGATTCAAATTATGGAAATGTGAAAAATTGTTATTTTGGTTGGAAAGTGAGAAGGAAATCATTTTCACTTCTACAAGGGCAAACCTTTGGTTTATGTAGTTAGAACTACAGTTTAAATCACCGGATAGAATTGGCATAGTGTAGTAAGATAATTTGTTGAGGAAAGAAAAGAGGTCTAAGAATTGAAGGAAAGAATGACTAAGAAATGACACCTATGTAACACGATACTGACGCATACGGTTACGACACGTACACGAATATACACACACGTCTAATCTCCAAATTATAGGATCCTGGACATGGATCTATATATTATATCACTATGAATTATATAAATTGACAATCAAAATTTATGTTTTAAAAAATTATATATGAATAAGGTTAACAAAATATAATAGAAAATAAATATAATTCATTTATCTAAAATTCAAAAAGTGTAAAGAAACATATATAATTTAAATATTCTTGATTATATATAAGATTTGTTTCTTATTTCTATAATAAGTTAGTAAGTTTTTAGAAAATTATTGTATTAATTTATTTTAAAATTGTGTTGAAATCCTAATAAAACTGTTAGATACCTATTGGACACTTCATCAATATGTGTCGGACACATAACATGCCACTAAGGAGTGTCCGAATTTCATCTTATGACACAGAAGCAGTCCAGGGAAAATATTGCTTTCAATGTTAAATGTAAAACATGTGCAACTTGTTGAAGATCTATGAGAACACTAACTCTAAGACTAAACAGCTGCATACTTACCTTCAATCCTTGTGTAAGTGTTCGGTCACCAGGTCCATGTGTCTTGAGCCAATTCTCTGCAATTACATCATTTCCAACGGCATCCTTGGCAACAGTACCTCCAGCTGAAGAACCTGAACTGTAATTTTTTCCAAGTTGGGGTTAATGATTCGTATATATGAAGAAACTGGATTGAATAATAAAAACAGTGTATTAAGGTTAAGAGTTAATTATCAAACTTTTGGATGCTGAATGCAATAAGTAATGAACACTATGATAGATTTTTTCCCCTTCTCAGCAACTTAATATATTTCCCTACGAATCAACTGGGACTTTAGGTGCAGAAATTTTAAATTAATGTGACAAGAATGCAAAACTAAAGAACTGAGGCAAAATTGCAAACAGTAAGAAACTCTGAATTCAGTGCTTCTCCCCCCAATGTTAATGTGCAAATTTTTAACTTCCTTCGCACCCTCCCACTACAGAAATCATTACAATAATAATCACACCAATATTACGATGTAGGAATTAGGTTAAAGTAATAAGTATAGTCATTGAAGAGGGTGAACATCTAGCAATGCAGAATTCAAGGTTTGACAGAAAAGCTTCTCATGATGTATCATCTCACAAAAGGATCCCCAAAGCTGATCCAATTAGTACAAGAGAAACTATCGACACCAGTTTTGGAGAATTCATGTTATTACTAGAGCAAACTCTCAACTTATTTCTGCAAAAGTTACACACCGAACCACATTAATCCTTTAATTTTGGTTACTAAATTAGTTCCTTAATGGTTTAAAATGTTACCATGTTAGTTTTTAAAAAATTCTGACAATTTGTCACTAACAAAATCTCAAATGTTACCATATTCATCCTTAAGGAATATTAAAGTGATGATACACAATAAAATGGAAGAGCTAGTTCAGCAAAAAATTAAACCTTTAACGAAGTAATTTGATGACAAAATCTTCCAAGGATTAAGCCAATGATATTTTGCATCTTTTAAGGAATAATTCGACAACATTTTTTTTTTGAAAGAGCTAATGTGGGATGATACATGTAAAGGTAAATATGTTCTAGATTCCTATAAAGTTTCAAATATATGGTTTTAATCTCTTCTCGTCATCAATACCAGTCTTGAGGGTTAAAATTTCTGCCCTTTTGATCTTCCCTCATTACACCTTTTTACAAGGACAAAAACCAGGCATCTGAAATTTTACAAGGACTAAAACCAGAAATCTGAAATTTTATAACACCCAAAAATATGTAACTCCCAGATATAATTGAGGATGACTAATCAAAGACACACTAGAACAGTAACAATTAAGTTAAAAAAACAAGAACAGAGATCCTAAACATACATGATTAAATTCACACACAATTGAACAATTCAATAGTCATACAGGATCAACAATGCTAATTGGCCCCCTCCCCCCCTACAAATAAAAAGTGAATTCATTTTGCAAGTTTAAGAAGAGAAGTGAGAGGGTGATGAAAAGAAAAGTTACCCTGGAGGAACGAAGAAATAGGTGTAGGGAATAAGCATTCCAGCACTAGGGAGTGAAATAGCACCAAGAAGAAGGAGATTCATGAGCTGTCTTTTGCCCATGTCAGGGACTCTATCAGCAGGAATGCTGGTGGCCTGGCAAGCAATCTTCATTCCCTTGCTCTTCCCCATCATCTGCCTCTTCATTGGTTTCACAAGAAGTGCCTGTGAGGGACAGAAAATCCCACTCTTTCCGGAGCATAGCTGAAATCACAAAGCACTGTGCTAATGCTACACATTACAGAGAAATAGTAAAAAAGAACATTCTTGTTGTTCTTGATACCTGAGAAGGGGTTGGAGGAGATAGAGTAGTGGAAGCCATGGTTACTGAAACACTTGTTGGTGATGAAGATTTGGTGGGATTGAGAGGAGAGAGAGATGTAAAGTGAAGATTTCAGGTTAAAAATTCTTAAACGACCACCACAACTGTCAACACTACAGTTGCTGGATAAGGCGCTAAGGCACGTAGGTGCCACATAACCACATGTTCTTCACCCAATCATCAACAAAAAATATTGTGTTTTTTTTTTTTTTTTTTCAGCAACTTGTTTGTTGGTCGGTTTGGTGCAGCATTTTTTCTTTTTTTATCAGAACTTGATTTTGTTTTTTGTTACAGAATTTTAGCTTGTTTAGGAATAAGGCTTTTTCGCTTTTATTCCGTGACATGGGCTTACTCTGCTTTAGGCTTCCTGGGCTTAACCCAAGCACATGGTGAAGATGATGGATATGGATGTAGCTGGAGGGCTCTACTGTTCACACCCCGTGTTTACTATGTGACCCTATTCCTTGGCAAGAAGACAAAGATACCCCTTTCACGAGAGGAACCTGAAAGGCACGATAAAGTTATGAGAGTGCCAAATTATGAACCACTTTTGTCAATAAAATTATGAAAAGTGCTGATATAATCATTTGGAGGTGTAAATAGTAATATGGCCGCGATTTGAACATAAGGAACTAGGCTGACCCCGAATATTTTTGGGCCACTTCTGTTCGGCCGGCCAGGTACATAATATCCATCACAAAATGTTATTTGATGATTTTAAGACCTCTATGTGTTCTATAGAAAGACGTTTTGTGTTTAGCTGTAAATTAATTTGGAAATTATCCTTTTCATTAATTAAAATTTTCACACTGAATATGGGACTTAATACCAAATTTGGACAATATTTTTTTCTTTCTTTGGTGTTGGACACTTTTAAATCTCATTACTCTTCCAAAAAAAAGTTGACATAATGAATAGTTGAACCTAAGGACTTAACAAGTATGGAAAAAAATTATTGAATGTGATAAAATTAACTTTATTAGTCTTTGATCTTTGGCGTCAACTGGAAGATACTATTTGTAAACGAAAAAATTAATTCGAAATCAGAAGTAAAAATTGCTTTTAATAAAATTCATAGTTTATTATACTCATCAATAACTAACATTTTGAAAATAAGCTGACTAAAGAAAAAAATTTAAATTAAAAATTTAATGTACTCTTTAGTTAATACATTGACAATTATTTAATTAAGGTAAACACCCTTTAGAGTAATTTTTAGCCAAGGAAAATAATTTTTTGACACTCGAACAATCACTTGACAATATGCTTTTAAAGATAATATAGTTATTAGGAAAAAAAAAACAACTTCTACAATATAATAAAAAAAAATAGTGAAGATTAAATGTTTATATATTGGAATGTCAAAATCTCAAAATGTAGAGCAAAAGTAGGACTTGGTTTTTACCTCATCTTGATGATGAAGGCAGGGAAGGATGAAAAACTGGTGGATCTAGCATGACTTTTAGCTACAGTATCTTGAGTGAAAAATGGGAAAAGGAAAAAAATGATGAAACCTAAGGCTACATATTCTTTCTCTCACAGGTACATTGCAATGGTAATGCCATCCCAAAAGAACATAAATAATTGATGTATGTTTTTTGGTTTGTCCCAAGTAGCTAGGCAATGGTCCATTTCCTTGTCTACACCCTCTATGGCAAAAATAAAGCATAGAATGATGGTGTTATCTGCATGGGAGGTATGGCGTGCCACATGCACTCACCAAATCATCATGTCCTTCTCCATCTCTCTATGCACCCTTCTCTCTGTGTCTGTGTTTATATTATTTGCTTCAACTTTTGGTTGGATTGGAAGCGTGCAATCTCTTTTTTGCCTTGTTTTGTATATGTACAGGACCCTGTACTATGTAGTAGGCAATTAAGGTAACTTCCCTTGGCCCACAATTCCTCTAAGATTATCTCTAATTACTATTTCTTTTATTATAAAAATAATGAAAACAAATGTAAGAGAGAAACCATATAGATTGGTGGAATGGCAATTGCATTTGTTCTGGAAAAGGAAAAAGATGAATGGTTTTTCAGATTTGATGGAAGTGAAGTGACAAATGATGAAATAGGCAGCAATATACTAACCCGATGTTATATTGAGTTAAGCACTTCTTTACTTGGATTTCGACTGAAAAAATTGGATGAATAGAATAATATTCTTAGGTTTTGGAGAGATGAGAAAAACTTTAAATTTTGAATTGAAACTTCGACCTCTTTTATTTTTGGGTTACAAATTCTTCTCTATATAAAACTTAAACACAAATCTACATTTTTCTGAAAAGGGTTTTAACAAATTCAAAGTTTTAAAGTAGGCATGGTTTCTTGACATCCTACATGGTGATTTGACCATATTTCAAGTTGTAGATATTTAAACCACATGAAGCCAGTACCATGTTTTCGAGAAAAAATGTTATTGTAGCATCAAAATTCATTTCTATTAATGGAGCACTTAGGGAACAAAAATGGATGAATAAAGTGAATAAATTGCTCATTTTTATTCTCTAATTGGAATATAATCAGAATATATATTTTAGTCACTGTTACTCGATATTTACAAACTAACATTTTAGTCTTAAAATAAGATAATATTAGAAACTACTTTTCGTTTCTGATAAAAATATAGTTAGAGGATAACTTTTTAGACTCTACGGATTAGATACTTGAGTTTAGTATTTGATTAATAGAAATATAGTCAAAAATATCTTTTAACTTTGTATTCACCTAAATAATTCATATTTTAAATAAATTTTAGTTCTACATATTTATCTTACAAACTGATCTACGTATTATACTAGTGGCGTGCAACTACAAAAACATAAAAATCTTAAACAATTAAAATAATAAAAACATGAATTTCAAGCTATCGTATTTAGCTTTTATTCGATATCAAAGAACTGCCACGTAAAAATAAACAAATTAGTATGGTTGGAACTCATATGGAATAAGAAGATAATATGATTATTTATATACTAAAATGATATAATAAAATATTATTAATTTCCTTATTGTCAAGAATTTAATTTGGATAGATAAAATTTCATAGAGGTCCTTAAACCACAGGAACTTAAGAATGCGGTGATGGAAGAGATAATTCTAAGAACATGGTTTGAGTCAGGTTTTTTTTTTTAATGACAAAAAATTAATAAATAGATAAAAAAAAGCACTTCATGATGTTGCAACCTTATAAAATCTAACAAGTTTGGAAACAAACAACACTATAGTTAAAACTACTAACCCATCCTTTTTTATTATGAATTGGTATGGTGATTAAATATTATTAACTTAAATTTTATTTTTACTTTTTTTTTATTATAAACTACTTTGACTTCTTAATTTCAAATAACTTATTTAAATGAATGATCTTGACAGATTGCGCAATTATGTTTAATAGAAGCAGAGATTTGTCCAAAGTAACTGTACTTTCATAATTCCTAATCTTTCTCTCTTGATTATCAATTCGACATTTGAATCATAATCATACCATCAATATTTACTTATTAGAATCATTAGTTTTTAAAAAAAATAACTGCAACAATGGAGATTAGCACGATTCCTTTTAATAATAATAAAAACATTGAAAAATATGCTATTATTTTTTTTAACAAACAAAACTTAGGAGATTAATTAATTTTGGTTCTACCTAATCTTTCTCTTTCCAACTTATGATTTAGGTTTGATTAGTGGCTAATAAGGAGACAAAAGTAAGTTGAAGTTATGTTTTCATTGAGTATATTCATACAATTAAGAACACAACAAATAGCTAATATTTGTTTATTATAATTATGATTGAAGTATAAATAAATAAATTTTTAATATTTTTTATGGCTTATTTAAAGAGATAATAAAAATAACTAAGTAATAAATAATAACGTGGCTAACAATATGCACTAGATACACACCATTCTTAAAAATGCATACTGAAAAAAAAATACATAATGTTATACACTGTCTGCCAGTTGTTAAAATAATGGTTTTCATTTGTTTTAAAGATTGATTAACTGGAGATGAAAGCTAAATTTATGAGAATAAGTTGCAAGTTGTATATCTTCTTCATGACTCTTAGGGAAATATGCTTTTGAAAAAGTACCTCTCTTTGCCTTATGTGATGATAAGAATTGATATTATTTTTCATATATAATTAAATTCTTTTTTTATCTTAATATCATTTGTTATTCCTCTATTATTTTGTATTATTTGGAGAGCATACTAAATAAAATGAAAAATTAGTATTTGTTTAGAGACTTGTACAGTACTAACAAATATATTATTTTTTATTATCTTGATGAAATTTTATTATAGAAATGATTATGAATTTTTTAAGGGTAACTATTATACTAAAATAAGAAAAACAAATAAATTAACAAAATTAAGTATGTAAAAGATGAACAAAAATATCGAGGTTAAGCTTAACTTAATACCGTTCTCTTGCAATGATACTCAATTAAATATTTGATTTTTAACATTAACATCGATCATTAAATTTATCAAAAACTATATTTTTTTAAGTGAAAAGAACTTTAATTCTTTTTGATAAGCTTTAATTCTTTGTATAACTTAACAAAACAAATTACTTTAAACTCAACAATTAAAAAATTACTAATAACTACTAGTGTAAATTTTGGATTCTAAGGTCTATTTTGATGTCGATTTTAGAGCACCATAATAAAAAAAAAAGTGCGAACAGATTTAGAAATAAACGTAATTTTTTAAATTAATCTTTATTTTTATTAGGAGTATTAAGAAATATAAAATAAAGATTCATTTTTATAAAATTCTTTAACAGTCTATATTTTTAGGATGTAGAGAGATCTCAAACATTATGAGACATGAGTCCGACTCATATAAGAAATTATCGTCATCAAAATTTATATTTCTACTTAATATTAAACTTAGACTCATACTTTGGATTTCTCCCCTTCAAGTACGAATTCTTCCATGCTGGTACACTCCTCCTTGAGTAAAAACATTTTTTAACCTGAATACCTTACTTGTACCACTATTATAATGGGACACACTTGCCTGAAAGACACTTTATTAGGAAAGACTTTCAATAAGAGATCAAACTGTACTCAGTCTAAATTGATCATTGTGACAAACAATTAACTTTGATACCATTTATTGAGAAAATAAAGGACAGAAACACTAACAGATTATATAAGAATAAGAACGAGCCAAATTCATAAAAAAAATTAACACTACCTTGAACTAAAAAATTTAAGACAATGAATTTGTGAGTCTTTTTACTTATATCTTATTCAATTTTTTCATTTCTATTTAATATAAAACTTAGATATACTGAAATTTATAACAATGAATCTATTTTATAACCATTCTACAAATAATCAAGCTCGACTTCTAACTTACTTTTCTTAAAATTTTTCTTAATTCATCTCGAACAGTTGACATCTAGTCTCCATAAAAACAACAATGTACGGAGTTTTTGAAAGTAATTGTAAGTTATCCTTATACTAAGATTATCAACTTCAATGATAAATATTTTTAATTAATTGACTATATAACTTTTCAAAATTAGACTAATATATCATAGAAGAAGGATAAGGGAAAAGTGAAAAGCAACGGATAATAGCCTTCCAAGGAGGGAAAAAAAAATGATGGGTGTCTTTACACTTTCTCTTCCATCAAGGTAGTGAAAGAGAACCTATGGTTTTCGTCAAAGATTACACCGAACAAAGAATACACCGAACAAAGAAAGTAGCAGAAATAATATATTTGGTAGCAGAGAACATACACCAAACTTGAAGCGACCCCAAAGAAATCGAACGTTCTTCAGTGTCGTGTTTCGAAGTCATGAAACAAAAGAAACATTTAGAAAGCCATATTTCACTTTGCAATGTCCCATTTCTCAATTAACACCTCAACTAACACATTAATTAATTAATTAAACAATTTTATTATATTTCCTTTGCTAGAGACCAGTGAAATAAAGGGGGATAAAAGAGAATTACTGAAAAAGTAAAAAAATATATATAAAGAATGAATGAAAAAAAATGGTTTCGTTAAAAAGAAATAAAAAAATTGTAAGATAATTTTATTTATTATTTTTAATATTATATTTTAATTACTAATTATTACAACAATTATAATAATAAAATGAAAACATATTTATAATGGATTATCACTTTCTCATGATACTTATTATTTTAGCAACATGTTGCAATTTCGATTGGTTTGAGTTTTCTTTTCTTCTTCCTTTCTGTTTTCTCACCACAAAGTGTTCCTCTACTTATTCACTACCTCGATACCAAACCAACCCATAGTGTTAACTCTTAAAAGCGGATCTAAAGTAAATAAAAAAAAAGAATGGTACATAATTTTGTTTTTCTAAATTCAAATCAAACTATTAATAATTACTTCTTAAATAATAAAAATTTTATTCAATAAAAATAAATAATTACTTTAAAGAAACATTACTTTAAATATTAAAAATATTTAATTAAAAATATTTATTTAGAATTACTAACAAATTTGCCAACGAAAAATATAAGTCTAACGAATATAGAAAAAGTCGAGAAAGGTATGAATAGTGTCTACCTAAGATTATTTAAAAATAATTTTAAATATAAATAAAAAGATAATTTTAAAATACAATTCAAATAAATTTCACAATAAAAGATTAATAAAAGAAATTAGAAATTTCTTAAAAAATAAATTTAAATGCGTTGCACCATGAAGTATAAGTTTTAATCATCAATCATTTTAAAAAATATCTTCAATTTTATAGGTTTAAATAAAAAATATATAAATACATAAAATTAAATTTAAACTAAATTTTTAATGGTTAATATTTCCCTAATTAATAATTTTATTTTGATCAATTAATTTTTCTTAAATAATTAAATAAAGTCTACTAACAATGATTACTAATATACGTTGATTGGATACCACGGTATCTTTTTAAGTAATATTAATAATTAATAAATAATATTATTATTCACATTATTTTAATATTGTTAATAATAATAATTATTATTATTATTAATATTATTAGTAATATTATGCTTACTAATACTAATTAATAATAATAATTATTATTATTATAATAATGATAAGAATAGGTATAGTTAAAAGATTTGGATTTGAATCCTTTTTCATGGATTTGGATTCTCTTCAACCAAATTGTCAATAAAACACATTTATTGTAAACCAATACTTATGGAGACTAATATTGAATTTAGAAATATATAACTATTAACTTGAAAGTATGACATTAAAAGTGCAGAAAGAGTTAGAAATTTTATATTTTAGAGAAATGAAATGTTTTAGATAAATGAAGATTAAATTTATATAGAGATTTGTGCTAAAATGGCTTTAAAGAAGTCAATTTATATTTTTATTCTTTTTTAATTTGATAATTCAAAATTAAGTTATAATCGTTGAATAAAGATAAAAGGTATTTTTATTAAAAAATATTTTAATCTTATATATATATATATATATATATATATATATATATATTATTTTTGCAGATAACCATTTTGTGTCACTTCTTTTTAATTATGATACAAACTAACAGGTTGTTGTCCAAGACTCAAGAGTCTAAATCGGAGCCAGTTTTATCATGTACATTATTCACATAGTTAGTTGTAGATGAGGGCGATGAAATTAATACACAGATTATAATGCTTTGCCATGTTAGTTACTCCTATATTTTCTTCCTTTCACATACATTCAATCAATTATTGAGTTCTCACTCAATTATTGAGTTTACTTATTATACCAAACATGTAGTGGTGACTTAGTACCTTATGCTGCACTAAATTACTATTTCAGGTGTTTATCAGTCTAATAGTTTGACACTAATTTATTAAGAGATACAACAATTAATTAAATACTAATTCTTTCTGACAAATATATTTTCCCTACACACACTGAACAATTAAACTCCTGAAACTTAAGAAACAAATCATGTGCTAACTTCTTCACACCGTTTTAAATGCTATATTACTAAATTCTTAAAGCAGTGCAATGGATATGAAAATTAAGACTACCTGAATAATTTGACACCGTTATTTCTCTATGCTCAGATCAACTAAGTTTGGATAATAAAGTTTTAAAGTAGTAAGTATCATTATTCGTAGGAAGAAAAATATCATAAAGTACGATGGTAAATGCAGACACCAGTCTCAACTAAAATTCAAATCGCAATTCATCATTGTACGCACTACAGGGCACCAATTATCTGCTTTCCTTTGTACTTTTTTTTCCATAATTGAAATTGATCGAGTAAAAAAAGAACAAGAAAATAGTTGCATGAAAACCTTTTAATAATCAGAAGACTCAGTCAAGATCCCAAAGTCTAACACACTAATTTTTTTTCTGCATATTAATGAGACATGTCCCACAGAAATAGTAATTAAAATTTAGTTTCAATTAAAAATTATTTTGACTTTGGAGTGTTGGATGGATAGATAAATTAACTAATCAATCTAACTCAATTAAATTATATATTATTTTGACTTTGGAGTGATGTTAGATAGATAAATTAACTAATCAATCTAACTCAATTAGATTAGATTTCATTTATACTCAATTTGTATCCAACTCAATCCAAATTAACTTACTGTTATTAAGGTTGTATAATAGATTTAGTATGGACGACTCCAAACTTAATTTAAAATTTACTCTTATACTTATACTTTTATATATATTTTTTATTTTTTCATGTCTTGAATTAGTTTAGATAAATTCGTTATGAATTGAATTATTGACTTAGTTAAATTAATTTTTATAAAAAAATGTATTATTTTTTTAATTATATTAATATTTGAAATTATAACTTTTAAAAAAAGTTTTTTAAAATCCTAATATAATTTACTCGACTAAATTCAATCCATTTAAAGATAAGTTAGGTTAGATTAGATTTAACAATAACGTGGAAATTCAACTCATAAATTGAGTAAAGTTTTTTATATTGGTATAATTTTTGTGCCATATCCCATATATCGAGAAAAAAAAATTTAATTATCAAAATGAGTAAATCATAGATAGGTGACATGATTTTATCCTGAAAAAATTGTTTTTTATTATAAGTTTTCAATTTTAAAAAAATGAAATTGTAATAGTATATTATAAGTTTGGTATTAACTTTGAAATCATGTTCCATGATTATGTGCTATAAGAGAGTAACTATTATACAATTTTTCATATATTGTATTGATTAGTTCACACTTAATTAAAAGCATTTGTGCCTAACAAGCTTTTAAGAGATTAGTTATTGTACCATTTTTCATATACAATATTAAAAGTATGTTCAATTGTAGTGATTACATTTAATTAAAAGCATTTGTGGGCAGCATCATCTGAATAGAGTAATTATTGCACCATTTTTTATATTGTCCTGATTAGTTAACACTTAATTAAAAGTATCTATGGATAGTATGCTTTTAAAAAGAGTAATTATTATATCATTTTTCATATAAAACATTAAAAGTGTGTCTCATTCTTAGGATTTCATTAATATTGAGCGTCTTAATTTTTATTTAATGTTAGTTAAATTAAGTAAAATTGTGTTGAGAAGGTATGATTTTAAGGTTAACTATTCTTACAAATTCATCTATTAAAAATTAAAAGTATGTAATAGAAGCACGACGTCTCAATAGTAAAATCATGTCACCTATGGTTATCTATTATACGAACTAAATAATTTTTTGTGTAATATCATACAAAAATTTACAAAAATTTTGTCCTTAAATTGAATAATAGGTTTGTACATATCCTACTTGGAAAATTTTGCTTTGACAACCTAAGCTAACATACAACCAGATACCAACTGCTAACGTGGTTTAATTGTACATGTGGATAAAGGTAAAATGAGATTTTTCTTTTTGAAGGACATTTAGGATATTTTGTTATAAAAGGACATAATTAAATTTTAAGTATCTAAATTTAAGATTTGAAACGTGATAAGAGTCCAGTACACCTATTTGCATAAGGGAGATTTCGTGTGAGAGTGGTTGCGATGGTGAGCGATAGTGGGAGACCATCGACGGTGGCGAGCGACGGTGGTGAGAGAATTGACGGTGGCGAGTGACGGTGGCGAGTGACGGTGGTCGAGAATTGACGGCGGCGACAGCAGCTTTGGTGACAGCAGCGGATACGAATGCAGCGGCGGCAACAGCTTCTCAACCCTTGATGGAATATGCTAGACAGCGTTTTAGATAAAACCCCAAATATGTAAACCCTAAAAATGACTCTCAATGCTATACTGAAATGTTTTTTACACATTATAATATTGTAAAGTAGATATGTGCACTTGTGGTTGTCAAAATATAACTACTCATCCTACCTGATTCAACCCAATCCGAAAATACTCTTAATTTGACCAAGTGAATGGTGTCTTTGTTTACGGAGCCAATTGTTTCGCTTATATCATTATCTCAATGACGAAAGGTCCAATACCTCACCTTCGTTTTTAATTCCCAACCGTCAGATGTTGTCCTTATTTTTCTTTTACGATGATGGCAGATATGTTTCAATATTGTCTCTTCTTACTGATCAAGATCTAATGTTTTTTGTTTATATAGTTTTGTATTATTGCTGTCCCTCATCTTAGAAGAGTAGTGAGTAAAAAGAACTGCGTGCCTCCATGTGCTTTCAGGTCTTGCCCAAAAGCATGGGGCAATGTTTTAATGAATCGGTTCTGTTGGTGCAATTGATTCGAAAGCCGTAGTAGGTTGTGACATTTTTTCCCTTAACAATCACTACACTATATGATAGTTTTTCCGCTCCAGGGCTCAGAGTGGGACTCCATGTTTTGCTTTCCCAACCCCTTTTATCACACCATGTTTAGCTACAAAACCAACACAGACCCCACAAAATTAAATTAGTGCTAAAACTAACTTTGAACAAAACAACACTAGTTTCAACGATGGATTCTTTTTGTCTCTCTAAAATATTCAACTTCCTTACGTATAGTTTCTTCTTGCTCCTCTAGGTTTTGAGCCCGCAACTTCCATCCTGATCCCTAATTGCTCCAGAATGGTTTTTTTTCCATATATCATATGACGATAAGTTCTTCTCTAAGTTCTCGTACACCTTTGAGAATCTGTGACATTGTTTCATATTGTCCAATTAAGAATTAAGACCGAGTATAATTTATAGATATAATTTTGAGATAATAACATTTATCAAACGTGAAAGAAAATAATATCTCAAACGAAAACTAACAATATCAACTTCTTTTTGATATAAATCAGTTAAAAAATTGAGACTAAAGATAAATTAGAACTACCATACAATCCAGCAAGTCCTGATAAATTCTTGGATAACACCAAGCTGTCCCACCAAGATCACGAGGTCTGCTCGGTATCCACCTTGGAAATTATTTCAACCTTCTTTTATATTAATGGTAGATATGTTTGAGCGCAAGCAACGCGTAATAAATCTATATTATAGTTCATGAATTTGAAGGTAAATATGATATAATATGTATGTGGATGCATGGATTAGAGTAATGAAGTTGGCATGCATTAGACTGAGACCGAGTGGTACCTAAACAGACATATACGTGGTATCCGTTAGAGAAGTAGGTTAATGATCTCTTACAGGATGGTCCCATGTTTCGTGGTTGGGTTAAAATGGGGTTTGTAATTTAAAGTATGTACAGCTGTGAGGGAAGTATCACGCCACTGTAGCAGTTGCACTTATTTATAGTAATCTACCCCTCTATTTAATGCATATTTAATTGTGTGGGTACGTATATGCCTCTTACGAACCTAGGATAAGAAACATGATCTCTTTCAATTCTTACCTATTATTTCTCACTTTCACACACGTATGGCTATGTGCTTCAAACCTTATCACTCTTCCTATCACTCATATTCATTGCCAAACCAGTTAGTGTAAATTTCATACTAAGCACATATTATTGGTAAATTATGTTAGGAGAGACGAATAATGATAAAAGGATTGAAGGTGGGGAGTTATATGTAATGTGAAATGCTATCTATAATCTCTACATCATGAACTATGACATCTGTTTTTAGGTTTCTTGTTTTGAAAATATAGAACGTGTTTGATTTTGATTGGAACAAGTTTAACCTTAATTCCCACTGAATTCCTTCAACTAATTTTATTTGTTTAAAGTCATGCAATTAGTTAAGAATCACTAATTGAATAATAAGTAACATCAATCCTTTCAATTCATTAAAGAACCAAGTATTTTTATGAGAAAAAAAAAAGAGACTTCTGTAGTCTTTTTTTATCTCTTTACATTGATTAATCATGTGCTCTGAAGCTAAGTGACAAAAAAATATAATAAAATTACCCACTTGTGGAATTCATACATATACACGCTTACTTTTAATTCAAGAAGTTATAATAGTTTTTCCTTCGTCTTTTGAATGAAAAATTATACAACTGCTTTCCAATTAATTAAAGTTGAAGCACTGAACTATTTACTTAAACTTTTTGTTCTTCTAGTTGTTTATAATTTGTTCTGAAGTTAATAGTTTCTTTTTCCTGGGTGCATGTTGTTCACAAAAGAGGACTTCTAAGTCAATGGCACAAAGACACAGTCAAACTGCTGCAACAACTAACAAAACTTTGCTATTAGTATGCCACTGATGTATCTGTGAAAATTTATTGACTGATAAATCTCATAAAATTACCGTACATATCCGCAGAAGAATCTAGCTGAGAGAATTGTAGTGAAAAGATTTTCATGAATGGGTGTATCAGTATTATTTATTAAACCTATTACGGAATCATTCGTTCATAATTTCTGACATAGTAAATATCACTCTCGGTAACTTTTTAATCACGAAATTACTGGTAAATGTTTTCTTTGTGAATATAGTTCGCCGATAAAATTCAATTATACCGACCATCGACAGTAAGTAAATTTCTTTAATGTAAATTAAATTAATGTTTGCAGCTACTTGTGCATGTGTAATGTTGAAATCACACTCTAAAACTCTAAAATTATTGGTTTTCAATGATTCCAATCAATGAGAAAGTTTTAAGAAGAAAGTATAACAACGTGTAGTTAAAATTTCCCAAATAAAAAATCATATAGTTTTATTTTGACTATTGTACTTGATAAATTTACATGATCTTTTCATAAATTTTTAATTAAAAATGGGGTAAATAGGTTTCAAACTTAAAATATTACGCCTTTTGAATTTGGTACTTATCTAAATTTATTTTTTTAGCGTACAAGATAAAAAGTTAATGTACTTTTAATTCCTAGTAAGTAGAGCCAGTGGTGATACATTGAATTGGATTAGTTTTGAAAAGAAAGGTCATTTAATTCTTGGAGTTTGGTTTTAGATTCAAAATAACTTAATTAAACGTGACTTGACTTAAACAAACATTTAAAAAAGACTACAAAATATTATGTTATTTTATACCTTATACCCTCCTTTATATAATTAACATTTATTATTTCATAAATCGCACTAATAAAAGAGATGAAAATAAATTAAATTAATTCATAGTCAATAAATTTATAATTCCTAAAATAATGACACGTGAACAATAAAGGAAAGGAAAAATAAAATGTAATTTTATTATAATGTTATTTAAATATGTACAAGATATAATAACTTCGCAAATAAAAGAAATATATGTAAATATAAATCAAGCTTGGATTACCCTTTTTAAATTTTTTAACTTGTTGCACTTTTCGCGTTTTGATTATGAGATTTGGTAATCGGTTTAAGAACTATTTCCAATGAGGTAACTAAAAGAAGAAATGCTCAAAAGTATATAACAAATATAATTTAAATAAAAGACTAAAAAAAAGCTACAAATATTTTTAGGTAAACAATTTTAATTTTAATTTTACTGGATCATTTTAATTTTACTTTTTTAAAATAAAGTCTTGGAATTTTAAAATTTATAATTATGGTATAAGTGACAAATCTCTTTCTTTGAGTATTGAAATCAATTTGTACATGCCTACAATTTCAACTTTGAACTTAGTACCATTGATTAAACTAAAATCGTTAGAATAACTATACCAATTAATTAACGTACTCGGATGATAATTATGTTCATATAGATTGGCACCATTTACTTATATTAGTAATATAAAGAGAAAACTCTAAATTTTTACCATCAAAAGTAAAAAGAAAATGATCACCGAATTAATTTCACTAATATATGAAGTGTCGTAGCAATAGTTGTCGTCAAATTAACGCTTCAAAAACGATATAAACATAAGATGTCAAGATACGGGAAAAAGTTTGATGTAAAAAAGACTAGACAAAATTATTAAAATAAAAAGTAAAACTTTCGTCATAATTCATTAAAAACATACCAGTTATTCAAAGTCTCTTGCTTTAATCTCAATCATTAAACACTTTATTATAAATTATTTAGAGGTAATAACTGATGATTATTTACTAATCATGTACAACCTATTTTCATTATTTTTTTTTTACAAAAATGTACCTCCTATTTTGATATTTCACCGTAGACGCGTGGTTAACTTTAATAGAAAAAAAGAACACAGGGAAACAAACATAGTAATGATGACATGGTCCATGTATAGACTAGGCTAAAACAAAATATTTGACTTATTGTCTGTTCAATAGCAGACTTACTTTTCAAAGAAGCTGCTCACAGATCGTATCTTCTCCTTGGAAACTTAATTATTCATCAGTTGCAATAATTTCAATGCAAATTTATTTCATTACATGTAAATATCATTGCATTATCTTGTTAGGTTAATCGATTTTTTTGTTTGATTTTTTACTTTTCAGTATTCGTTTTAAAATTTTTAGAAATTGATTAAGCTTTCCAAAATTTATATTTTGTTAGTTTACAGGCTATTTCCTTTTCACACGAGTTTCCATTTAGTTTTTTTTTTTAATTATTTTTCTTGTTTTTATGAAGTTTTTATATTATAACATGTAATTGATAAAACTTTGATGTGTCAACCTAAGTTAGATATCAAACTTTTATGATGATATTTACCATAATATTATAGAAAAATTCTCTAGACTACAATTTGATCCATTAATTTAAAGTATTAGTTGACTTAAAAATATTCCAAACAGATAATCTATTACTTTTAATATATCATTTTTATTGCACAATAAAACCTATGAATAGAAGATATGTCTAGTAAAAGGCATATCAATAAAAATTACAATTTCGTTTCGAAACACATAATGTTCAACTTTAAATAAAATTAATTAACGTTTCAATACTAACACAAATACATAAGTAATATGATTGAATTTAATAAAAATGTGTTGATATATAATATATATTTTTTTTAAGGAATCACATATTGTTATATATAATAAATTTCTTAAATTTCACAATAACTAATTAAAGAGTTATGTCCCTAGGATATTTATTAATTAAAAATATGATTTTTTTTTAAAAAAATATATGAAACTTGAACTCATATTTTTGTATGTAATAATTTATTATATGGTCGAGATCAGTTTATTATGTTTCTTTAATGAATCTTATAAGAATATAAAAATGATATTTAATTTGAATTCGAAGATAATAATATAATTATAGTAGAATGTGTTGAAACTTAAATAAAACCATATTTAATTTGAATTGAAATATAACACTACTAAAAACTAACAATAATTGATATAGTTATAACTAAAATAATATTAATTGTTTTAATATCAAATGAAATGTTTTTACCAAAAACAATAAAATGAAGTGTTATTAAATTTAACTTTAAAAATAATAACATGTGCATAACTACTATAATTTAAATTTAAAAAATTCTAAAACTTGAAAACCAATCTTACTTTCTTAAAGCAAAAGTAATCATATAATGAGAAAAGAGAATAAAAAAAACTGTTATTTGAGAAAGTGAAAACATTCTCTATCTTTTTTTGAACAAGTAGTATCACTTTCGTGAACACGAAACTAATATGTTTTTGAAGATTTTATGCTTAATACATCTTTTCAATTTGAATTTTTTACATTTTCAATAGTTAGGAATTAAATTCCAACTACTTTAATTAAGTGATATAAACCCTTTATGCGTCGTACTAGTTGATAAAAATGTTCAATATAGAATACTCAAACGTTAAGCATACAAGTAGATTATTTTTTCCGTAAAATTTCGATTATTAAATAACTAAAAAGGACTTGAATTGTAAATTAAGTCTCCAAGAGATGGGGTCTTTCGAGAATTATGTTTTAGACAGTTATTTTTTTTAATATACTAGCATTATATGTGTTATCCATCTATAATTTTTATTATGTTTTTTAATAAGTTTAAGTTTTAATTTATATTAATTTTAAATTTAAATATATCTTTAAATAAAATATTTTATATTTTAAAATTTTGAAGAAACATCACATACTAGTATCGTAATAGATTTTACCAATACTTATATTTTCCTATATTTAATATCTCTCTTTCCTACATCACATAATAGAAAAAAAGTATAATTTGTGTAACCAAATTAATTTTATTATATATTGTAGATAATTAATACTATCATTTTTTTACCCTATTATACGTTATATTTAGGATCTTGTTACTTTTCTTTCAGAAAATAACTGCAATTTTAGTTTTTATTTTAATAAATTAATTAATATTTTTAATTTTTAATAAAATACTTCTTCCGTTTGATAATGATAATGATGTGTATGTGACTTATTAAAAGAATACAAAAATATTCACTTTGAGTTTTTAAGTGTGTTTTTCTAATTTAAACTGATTTAAAGTTCAAGACATAATTAGTTCACCTTTCTTTAATTATATCTTTACTTTTTCATCTTATATTTAATTATTATATATATATATATATATATATATATATATACACACTGTGATATAGAAATGAAAGGAAATAAAATTGAAAATTTTATAATTACTGTATTAAGTTCTACAAATTTATTTTATTACTTGATTAGAATAGTTAAAAGATAGATGAGAAGAAAATGATGGAGTAACTTAGCTTTCAATAAATGCCCTACTTATATATCTTGTAAATAAAAACATTAATGTAATTCATTTGGAAAAATAATTTACATTTCATTGAAAATTTACAAAATCAGTCCGTATAAATTCTTCTAAGACACTATTACAAGGAAATAGGTAATATTATAATTTTCATTTCTAATTTTCTCTAAATAAATTAGAGCATATCATATGTAATAGTTTTAATAAGAATCTAAATTTTAAAATTTCGTTCTTATGAGAAACTCTCATTTTGAAGTTACAAGAAATCAAAATGCAAATTCTTCTTATCCTTTTCTCTTGTATTTACAGTGTGACATTAGTAAGTTACATTGGGTGTCTAAAAGTAATGTCTGAGGTATTAATTTGAGCCTCGAAAAAGAGACCAAAGCTTTTTGGTCATTAACTGGTCTTAACCTTTATTCTGGCACAGCATTAGCAGCATCCTCACTCACTCACTCACTCCTCTCATGCAGCCCTGACACAGCACTGCACAGGTGAGGGACCAAACCAACTACCTCCTCTTTTCTCCTTTCCTCTCCCATTTCCCATATTTTTATTTCCTCTTTTCTTTCTTTCTCTCTCTCTCTCTGCTCGCAAAAACACCAATCAAACCTTCAATTTCAAGAAACCACACTACCTTCCTCACTCTCTCTCACCACCTTTTACCTTCTCACACACACTCTCTCTTTCTTTCTCTCTATGTATATATATATCTATCTCATTTATTTTTCTACAATGCTCCTTCTTCTTCTTCCTCTTCCATTCCTCTAACCAAGAACACCAACTTCACAAAAAACACTTTTTTCTCGTCCATGGATTTTAACCTCGAAAACCCTCTTGGCAACTTCCACGACCTTCCCTGCGAAGCTCTCCCTTCCCTCTTCCTCATCGAATCCGACCACATCCCTCCACCCAATTACTGTCAAACTCTCAAAGCCAGCGACTTCGACATCTCTGTTAGAAGAAATGTTGTCTCTTTGATTTCACAGGTAATCAACAGAAATTCACTTTCTTTGACAAACACAAATATCCAATTTTCGTGCTTTCTTTCTCAACTTGGTTTCTCGCTTGTTTCGTTTCTTTTCAGTTGGCCTGCACTTTCGATCCAGTTCTTCCTTACCTAGCTATCAACTACTTGGATCGCTTCCTCGCTAACCAAGGAATATTGGTAACTAGCCAAACAAAACAACTTGTTCATAATTTACTCCACTTTGTTTAATGCTTAGTTTCAAAGGGTATGTAACTGAAGTTTCAAGCTTTTTGGAAATACCACGGAAATTGTGGTCACATTTTGTTTACAATTTTGATTTCATTTGTGCATGATTTCTTGCATTTTCAAGGATTATAATGAAATTATGAAAGCAAAGGCAATTTAAAACTTTAGTTTTGTACCAATGAGAAAAGAGTATGCCATATGCCATCTTAAGATCTAACGAAAAGTGGGTTTGTGCAACAGCAACCAAAGCCATGGGCAAACAAGCTTCTTGCAATATCTTGCTTTTCTTTAGCGGCCAAGATGTTGAAAGCAGAGTACTCTGCCACTGATGTCCAGGTAAACTGTTTGTTTGAGCATCCTAAGGCTTTGAATCTCTTTATTGAATTGAAATTTAAAACCAAAGGTTTTGTAAGAGGGATTGATTGATATTCATCTGAACTAGTATTGCTTTTGACCAGGTTCTTCTGAATCATGGTGATGGAGGTGTAATTTTCGAGACACAAACAGTTCAAAGAATGGAGGGCATTGTCTTGGGGGCTCTCCAGTGGCGAATGCGTTCGATCACCCCCTTTTCTTTCATTCCCTTCTTCGTGAATTTGTTCAGGCTCAAAGACCCGGCATTTAGGCAGGTTCTGAAGGATCGAGCATCTGAAATCATTCTAAAGTCACAAAGAGGTATAATATAACCACAGTAATTGACTTGAACATTGTAAGTTACACGAGTTATTTTGATTGCTAATCTAGGATTAGAGTTAAACAATGTTTGTTATTTCACTTTACTTTTCAGAGATAAAGGTCTTGGAATTCAAGCCATCTATAGTTGCTGCGTCAGCCCTTCTGTATGCTTCACATGAGTTGTTTCCCTTTCAATATCCATGCTTCTTGAGAGCAATATCCGACTGTTCGTATGTTAACAAAGTACACATCTTTCATTCTTTTCATTTTTCTTTTATCCAACATAAATGGTAAAATGGGTGGTGAAAAAACTTAATCTTTTATACCATTATTGATAGTTTTAGGTGGATAACAGAGGGTACGATGATTTTACTGCAGGAAACTGTGGTGCAATGTTATAATGTGATACAGGACATAGCCAGGGAGGAGTACGAATCTGCGTTGAATATAAATTCAACTTCAGACACACCGGTTAATGTGTTAGACGAACATTTTCTAAGCTTGGAAAGTGAAAAAACCAATGGCGTGATACAAGAGCAGGAGTTCAAAAGAAGGAAAATCGCCGATTATGGCAACAAACGCACGGTCCCGTTTTCTCATTTTCATCAATGCTGAAGTACCAGAAGAAGACCACATTTAATCCTCTGGTCCATCCACCATCGATTAATGTCGTTGGAAATATCACATGGTCATGGCTTAATAATAAAAAAGAATGAGGAAAACCAATGGAGAACACAATAATGGGAAGAGACACTGTGGACTCAGAATGAGAAGAGAAGAATTCGATGATCCATAGTTAGTGGACAAAATCACTGTAACGTGATCTGGTACGGCCTTCATTAAATCTGTTGGTTGTGTAAAGGAGCATCGATGATAAGATGGGATTTTTTTTTTTGTTTACTAAGAGAAAAAAACAAAACGACAAAACGTGACTTTGAATTGTAGGGTTCAGGTTTTGTTTTTTGTTTTTGGATGTTTAAGCAACCAATTTTCTTGGAAAATAAAATATAGCACTTTTATTAATGTATTAACATTTGACAACATGTATGTTGTTCATTTTTCTTCTTTCATATGTATGGGTTCAGGTCAGCGCAAACCAAGAATTTCGAAATCCCGTTATAACCCTGCATATACCTGTTTTCCACTGCTGATGCTAATGCATACTATTTCGTCAAGATAAAAAAAAAAGCATGAGGCCCATGTGATACAATTTTTTTTCAGATTAATTAATTTGTCTATAAGATCCATGTGACTAATCTCATCAATTAATCTTGAGCATTGAAACAAGAGGATAAAAATAATAAATACAACTAAAATTATGATTAAGATTGATAAGAATCTATAAAATCATAAATCATAGAACTGTAACATGAATAATAAATTTTACTTTATATAGTGTTGCTTTAATGATTTTTTGAATTTCTTAGTTTTGAAAGAAGGAGAAGATATGCACCTTAGAAGTGTCAAATTCTAATTGAAACTTATACACCCAATTATATCATAGGTGTTGCATTAATTAGATTTAAAATTTATTTTAATTAAAATTCAATTCTTAAAAAATTTAATTATATTAATTTTGAGTGAGTAGTGTTGCACATTAATTTTGAGTGAATAGTGTTGTTAATAACCAATGTTGTTGGTTAATTTTGAGTAAGTAGTGTTACAACATGAATATTGAATTAAGATTAAGTTTTATTTAAACTAAAGTTTATTTCTAATAAAATAAATAAGTAGTGTAAAGAATATTATAAAATAATTTGTAATTCATATATTTTTATCATTACGAGATTTAAATTATATATTATAGATGATCAACAATCTTACAATTAAATACAATTAAAATTTCAATTTTAAGTCCCTTGCTTATATAACTTGTCAAATTTTAATAATTCTTTTACTAATTAGTATATTATGCGAAGATTGAGCAAAACATAAATTATGTGTGGTGTAAACCGTATAATTATTTAGTGTACGTCTGTCCTTTTTACTTTCCCTCTTTGACCTATCTGTCAAGTTGTATAATGTTTTTTGAAGTCATCAGTGGCTACAGAACTCGTGAGTGTTTGGTTTGTGGGAATTTAGTGAACAGTGGTCTTTTAATATACATGAATCGTTGAAAGGTCCCAAAGACTCAGACCTCTTTATCAAAGATATTTGTTCGGACCCATTTTTGAGATCTCTGTTATTGTACCTGCGAATTGATTGCAACTTCACAGAGGGAATAGGGACCACTGTGGGTTGTTTTCTTTTAAAAACAATAATAATCTTTGCTCTTTTATAAAGTTTTGTTCTCTGTTTTTTTTTGGGTTCTCCTCTTGTTTGAGCTAGAGTTTTTCGTGTTTATTATAATGGCGACATGAGTGGCGTTTTCAGCCCAAGATGGTCACTTCTATTGAAGCATTTTCAATCCAAGAGATAAGCATTTAAAACTAGACCTACTGCAGAAGACTCTTACTGTTGAAGTAACAAATTTCTTACCTGTTACATAATTAGGTGCCCTGCCATGGAAAAGTTTGAGTTTGATGATGCTGTGTTTTTTTCTTCTTTCACTTTTGAATGCGCTGTCAGATTCCTAACATGAAAGCGCCGTTTGTTGAAATTCTTGTTTGACTCGAGATAAATAGCATGTGTAGCGGGGGTTCTGCTAAAGCATGCATATCCTCAATCCCTTTTTACTATTTTCTATTTTTTTTTCAATACAAGTATATTACCAATATTCGTTATTTGTTACAATACGTAACAGTTGTTTATAAAAGGAAGGAATATTTTCACGCTGTTATTTTTCTTTCGCGAAAACCCACGTAAGGAATTCGAAAGAATAAAGACCATAAATTAAAGCTGGGCTTTGAAATGTTGTCAAGAGTTTGGTAGCAAGTGTTATCTTTGTTCGGTAGCTGGGTTTACCCTACATGTGTCTCAACCCGAAGTAAAGCTTCGTGTATAAAACTTACCTTGCATCTTTCTCAATTTTTTACTCACATAAATCATCAGGTGGGTGAGGTATAAATTAATTACAAGTTTATCCTTTTTATATACAATTCAAGTATTAAAGTAAAAAGATTGATGGTGAAGATAATTTCTTTTATAAGTTAGTCTAAACTTTACTTTATAATTTGGTTATATAAACTTGAGTTAAATCTACTTTTTAATATATATCATAGTCCATTTTAATAAAATTATAATACTTATAGAACTATTTGCTTGGACGGCTAGATTGCTATCAGACTTATATCAAATTATTATTAGATTATTCTTAAATATATAATCATTTTTAAGTATATAATGGTGTACAAGTTTTAAAATTTTTTTATATAAGATAATTGTGTTAAAAATCTTATATCAATTAGAGATAATATTTTTTAATAATTTATATATCTAGTCTTACTAACCAATTTTTTTTTAAAATTGAGTTAGGTTATATAATTTTAAAATAGTTATTATAAGAAAATAAATATGTGATCATGTATGTTCTTTTATAATTGGAAATTTGCAAAACTTTCAATATATTCTAACTCAATTTTATAATAAATAAATAAATAAAGATTTTGAATTAGAGTTTAGATCTGAAATCATTCCTAATTGTTTGGATGAAAGAAATATAAATGGTAAAACTAAAAGATTTGTTTTTTCTTAAGAAAACTATTAATTATATTTTTGACTTTGTGTTATAAAAAAGATAATTATTTTAAAAAAATGTAAGAATTTAGAAGAGAAATTCCTTTCCTTCCTATTTTATATCAAATTGAGAGGATATTAATTTTCTGAGTTCTAAAAGAAAATCCTTCCAAAATTCTCTCTGCAATAGATACCAAAAATAAACATTTGTCTGTGTTTTTTGTTTCCCAAGTTCTTCCAGTCTATCTATTTGTATGAGGAGGAAGTGTAAGCCGTGAGAAGAGATGGGTGGAAGTGAACTAAACGTACAAGCAACATGTTTTTTATCTTCTCAGGGTTTGCTGAAATAAATTAAGGTGAAATGTGGACAAGACAGGTTGTAATTTACTGCTTCTGATATAGGCACAAAAATAGTGAAGCACCAATATGCATTTATAACTTAAACTGATTCACTCATTTCTACCTACAGAGACAAAACTTGAAAACGAATTGCAATCCTTGCGGGCCTTTGTTCGTAATTTCTGGGACAGTGCACTCTCGCCACAGTAGATTGAGACAAAAACACGATTAAAGAAAACAAGTACTATATACCAAGATTTGTCACTAATGCTTTACTAATGTTCTGTTTCAATTAAAGGAGGAGTGAACAAAAGAAAGAAAAAGAGAAGGAAAGGTGAGGTTAGTTGGATTGAAGATAAAAAAGTGAAAAGTAAATTAGATTTATAATAGATATAGTTAATGTAATAAATAAATTTATGGTATATTTAAAAAAGTTATTTTTAAAAATATTTTTTAAATATAAATTATAGTTAATATAAATTATAATTTAAATAAAAAATTATTATCAAATTTTAACAAATAAAAAATTCACATTTTAAAATATAAATATATTAAGATAAATTACTTTATAAAATATAAATTTAATTTAATATTTTATTTTAATTAGTTATTTTTATAATACCATAATAATATACATTAATAAAATATTAAATTAACTTATTTGATTTATTATTTTAATGCTTTTCATTTTAATTATTACTTTTTAGAATACAAAAAATGTGATTTAATAAAATATGAAATTATTTAATTATTTATTTTATTATAATATAAAACAAGATTATATATATACATATATGAAAATAACAAATAATTTAAAAAATAATCGATTATTATTTTAAACGTAATTAATTATAGTTTTAAATATAATAATTAATTATATAAGAAGTGATAATACATTATACATACTATCTTTATAAGTATTCTTTTTTAAAAGAATGTTATATTTTTTATATTTTTATTTTCGTTTTTCACAGATTCTTTTAATATTGGTTCGTATAAACAATAGATAAATAGATTAAAAAAGAGGTTAAGTACGTGGAGTTGTGCAACAATCCCAGACTAGTTATAGAGACAGGCTGGACAAATAAATTTGGGACTCATCCACACTGAGGCCATATCTTATGAACCAAGGAGATGGTCAGTGAGACACTGACACAGTGAAAAAGATAACCTGCATGAATAGAAAGTTCAGTTGCATTGATATTGCCGACGATAACTCTACTATTACATTTTTACTCTACTACCATAACTCTTGTCATCAAAGAGAAACAAAATAAAAAGAGACAGAAATATTGAATAAGATCAGCCATGTAAAAATATGTATACCAAAAGATTATTCATTATATGAAGTAATAACTAATACAGTCGGAGAGGGTGTGAAATTCTAATGCTGAACCATTAGGTTTGGGAGACATAAGCTTTATACTCATGTGAATCAATGTTGGTATGTAAAAATATATTATTTCCATAAGTTGTAGTATTCTTAGTTGGGAACTTTTTAACCGTGAAGGAAAAAGTAGTGATTTAGCAGTTATTAAGAAATTTACTTCTGTAAGAATGAAAGTATACATACAATATTGTACAGGAAACTATACGTAATTAATGCAATGTGAGAATCTTGCAGGATGAGATTGGTACAAGATTTTTGGTTGAATTGGGTTGAGGGCAACATGAAGAGAGCAATTAAGGGAGTGGAACCCCCAGTCCTAGTGAAAGTCGCATGAATTGTGAGACAAAAGAAAGAGAATTGGCACTTGTCATGGTTATGGTTAAAGTGGTTACAAACTCCCAATGATAAGCCTCCAAACTCCATAATACTAGGTGGTCTATATGTTTGTCTCATTTGCTGTGGTGACCTTCCCCTTTGTAAAAACAATATCCAACACATTTGCGGTTTCGTACGTTCACTCAATACCTGCTTCTGTTCATGGAGCTTTGCTTGGATTTAAACACTGAAAAAAAAAAAAAAAAATAATCCCACTGTACTCCTGTTCTTTCTCCATATATGTGGACATGTTTCTTTCCAAGTTTAAAAGTATTTATCAAAGTAAATCATAAATGTGGGAATGAATGTACTTTTAAATTAAAGTAAAATTGTATTCAAAACCAGTTTTAATTAGGGTACTGAAATGTAAAAGAAACATGAAAAATTCTTTATATTATATATATAATATAAAATCGAACCTTTATTACAAATCAAAAATTATATTTCATTTTTAGAGTGTAACTTTTTTTACTTAAAACATAAAATATCAAATGTTATATTTAGGTTGTGATTTGATTTATCTTAGAACAATTGATATTGCCTTGAATAATATAAAGGATAAATTTAATCATGTATGAAATCTATACAACCTAATTGTAATCAAATACTAAACATTGTTGAAATTGAAAAAGGAAAACGTAAAATACAATTTTAGTATGCATAAAGTAAGTCATACTATAACATTTCAGAAAGATGAGGAACGTCTTATTCTACCAGAGTGAAACCAAACAACATTAGTATCGACAAGGAATTGGTACCTCTATTTGTCTAATAAGCTACTTCCTACTAACCTATGTAACTTATATATTGGCTAGTTTTAAAATTGAAAATATATTTGACCAGAAATAAAGTGAAAAAATTATTTAGTATATATATATATAAAGAAACTTTTGAAAACTAACATTTTATGATTGCACATTAATAAGCATGTTAAGTGTTTCAACTATACTACACGTTTCGGCCGTTTTGATGTGCGTCAACCTGAAGCTTTAAGTTATATCCCCCATAATTTAAAAAGGCACCAATTTGAATATCCAATTTTGTCTTTTAAATTTGTATTTCAAAATGCATAATTTCAAAAAATAAAAATTATATTTTAGATTGTATCTTCTGAATATATATATATATATATATATATATATATATATATATATATATATATATATATATATATATATATATATATATATTTTTTTTTTTTTTTTTTATATATATAT
>Ga0099825_1001039_pt1 | contig 33873 bp, 21 predicted proteins | sample SiratroredBW_FD_76838 | JGI IMG/M metagenome (GOLD analysis project Ga0099825, IMG submission 76838) | Root nodule microbial communities of legume samples collected from California, USA - Siratro red BW | ecosystem: Host-associated > Plants > Roots > Nodule | place: USA: California | collected...
ATTTAAATATATCTTGTATTTTTCTTTATTATTTAATTTTGAACTGTTTTATAATTTATTTTTGGTATTCCATAAAAAGTTGCAACCCATAACTTACTTCCGCCACATGTGACATGCATATCAGAAAAGTTGTTTAGAGTCAAGTAGAAATCCATTTAGAAGAGCACACTTCGTTGTTGGAGCTAATTAATTACCCAAAGGAAAATGCTTCACTGATCATGACCCATTGATGCAAAAAATAATTAACCATGGAAAGTTGCGAGCTGGCAAAAGGGTCTAAGGCGTTTTGAAAACAAGTCCTATCTCAAAACTGAAGTTCCACTCGTGACTATAGCCACCATAATTCATGACCTAGGTGACAACAATTATCTTGTTGTATATTAAAAGCATGCATCAACCCAAGGAAACATACCCGTTTTCACTTTTCACTTTTCACTTTTTCCGTCTCTTTCTAATTCTGCATATAAAGGCTTGGGCGGCGGAAATTATTTCTGTTTCATCTCCTCCATTCACCTCCCTCCTCTCTTTTGCACTCTCATCACATGCCTCATGCACCTTCAGAACTATACAATCATTCAATTATTCAATCTCAATTTAAAGACCACCTAAAAGTTGACATGCAAAACCCAAAACCTAATTGCCTAATGCATACCCTGTTAAAAAGAATCCTTCTTTTATAATTTAATTCTCATTTATTTTCTAGTTTGAAAGTAGATTATTAAGCGGCTATAAAAAGCCTTGCTTCAAGTCTCACTGCATCAACATCAACATTGAAAAGGTTGATTTTTTTTCAACCCAATGGCAGTTCCCTCAGGTTTTGTTGGCACCATGTTGATTCTTTTTGGTATAGTTTTGGTAGCTGGGGCCATTGCCCCAGGGGTTGAGGCCAAGTCAAGGGCTTTCTTTGTGTTTGGAGATTCACTCGTTGACAGTGGTAACAACAATTACTTGGCCACCACTGCACGAGCCGATTCCCCTCCTTATGGCATTGACTATCCAACCGGCAAAGCAACTGGTCGCTTTTCCAATGGCCTCAACATTCCTGATCTTATCAGTTAAGTATCACTGCATGATGTATATATGTTTTGTCATGGCTAGCTTGGTTTATATGGTTTAGAATGAAGCATGCACTTACGTGGTAACTAATCTAACGTATGTATACATTAGTAAATATGATAGTATATATAATTAGTTAACATGTTTTGTTGATTATCAGGTGAAAGAATGGGTAGTGAATCCGTGTTGCCATATTTGAGTCCAGAACTAAAAGGTGACAATCTTCTGAATGGAGCCAATTTTGCTTCCGCCGGAATTGGCATTCTTAACGACACTGGAGCTCAGTTTGTAAGTTTTTTGATAATTTGTGGATATGTTCAGAAGTAATGATGTTCGAGTTACGTACAAATTCTATAAGGGTCTAAAATTTATTGTATAAACTTGTTGTACACAAATAATTTCCCTAGACTAATTTTGCAGCTAAACATAATCAGAATGTATAGACAGTTGGACTATTTCGAAGAATACCAGCAGCGAGTGTCCGCTATAATTGGAGTAGCGCGGGCAAAGAGACTTGTGAACCAAGCATTGGTCCTCATAACTGTTGGTGGCAACGATTTCGTAAACAATTACTACTTGGTACCTTATTCTGCAAGGTCTCGCCAGTTTTCGCTACAGAATTATGTCAAATATCTCATTGTGGAGTACCGTAAACTCTTGATGGTACGTAATCAAATCATTCTCGTATATCAATTGACACACACGTTAGTGCTTATATTAATTTGTCACAAATCATTGCAGAGGCTGTATGATCTGGGAGCTCGAAGAGTAATCGTGACAGGAACTGGACCAATGGGTTGTGTTCCAGCGGAACTGGCCATGCGTGGAACAAGTGGAGGATGTTCTGCTGAACTTCAACGAGCTGCATCACTCTACAACCCTCAACTACAACACATGATACAAGGACTCAACAAGAAAATTGGCAAAGACGTTTTCATCGCTGCAAATACTGCACTGATGCACAATGATTTCGTAAATAACCCTGCAGCATATGGTACTTGATCACTGCATATATATAATAAACTCTTATATTATATATGCATGTCAACTTGATTCCAATAATTGTGTTCATATTAATGAAATACAAAGTGATTAAGACGTTAATGTTGTTGTTGTTGAACAGGATTTACTACATCAAGAATTGCTTGTTGTGGGCAAGGACCGTACAACGGGATTGGGTTGTGCACACCACTTTCTAACTTGTGCCCAGACAGAAACTTACACGCGTTTTGGGATCCGTTTCATCCATCCGAAAAGGCAAGCAGACTCATTGTGGAGCAGATTATGTCGGGTTCTAAACGATACATGAAACCAATGAACCTCAGCACCGTGCTAGCATTGGATGCTACAAAATGACAACACTTATGATGTCTTCTTTGTGATTGTTATAAACTTGTATCCACTATCAGGTGTTTTGTTTTGTGTGTGCCACTGTCATAGTCTTTAGAGTTGTTATTTCGCGAACAAATTATTCATCAATTAAATAATTTACTCATAATCTTCTCCTTTTTTTTCCCTTCGTCTTTCCTTTTTATAAATTAAACGTCACTCTGCATCTTGGTTATAAACTTGAGGACGTTAACAAGAAAACCAATAAGATACATTGAGAAATTGTAGTACAGTTACTAGGTTATTTGAATCGAGAAATTATACTTTTACTGTTTCTCCATGTTGCATACAAAAGGGGTAAATTAAAAGAGTTATAAATTAGTTAATTATAATTAATAAGTAATTTATAAGTGTTCATTATTGAAATTGTAATATTATAATTTTATTCTTAACCTTCTAAGCTTTATTGTATGAGATCATATTTTTGGTACAAATGGTCTTCTCCTTTAAAAGATTTTTTTTTCATTTTTCTGTAGGTATGTGATTTTTTAAGATCTTAGTTAGTATTATTAAGGAGATTAAGAAAATTCAAACATAATTTGTGTTTGAGGATGAGGCTCCACTGGGAGAAAAATAGTATGAATAAAATGGAATGAGATATGTAAATCAGAAGAGTTAGGAGGACTAGAAATAAAAGATATTAAACGGAAACAAATAAGGGAAGGGGTTGTTCTCCATTTGTCATAAGGGGTTCGTGGTGTTGCTCACCTTCTTTCCATCTACACTACACGTTCTCGCTCACCAACCCTACATCGAAGATCAAAAACTCTAAATACTTTTTTTTTTAACAATTTTTGACACCTCCACTTCTTTCTTAGATCTTCTTCCTTTTACAGGTTTCGTTCCGAAATCCACCTATTTTCATTTCTCCCAACTTTCTTCGCTCAGGCTCAGGTATTCACTCAGTCATTTGCTCAAACACTAACCACCTTTTCCTAAACTCACTAACCTCACTCAATTTTTCCTTCAAATTTAATTTCATTATGCACAAAATAGGAAAATGCAACTTTGCCCTTCGCCACATAATCAAGGCTTGCCATGTCACGGTTGTCAAACCAATTTTTTCTATTAAAAAATAGGCACAAAGGATTAATTGATAAGTAAAGGAATTATCTATTATCTTGTGTAATAACTTATATGTAATGTGTGGGGAGGTCAATGAATCAGTGAGTCATCTGTTTTTCAAGCGTACAATAGTATGGCAAGTGTGGTATTCGTGCTGCAAACTATGGCAAGTGTGGTATTTGTGCTGCAAATGGTCTGACGTAAGTGAATTTCAGTTACACATTAGAGTTGTCCAAGAAATAGAACTTTGTCAGGAGAACCATATGAATAACTATTATTTGGTCTATTTGAAATCAGAGAAACACAATATTTGTGATGTGGTGGATGTAGTTGAGATATTCACATTTGCTCAAATTAAGGTTTGGGGCTAGATCACTAATAAATATCCAAAATTTAACTTCTCATACTCAAAGCCTTTGAATCCAACTTTGTACCTAAAGTCAATTATATAATTACTGTCCACTTTAATGAATCATTTTGTACTGATAATTCAATTCATTATAAGACCTATATTTTTGTTTTGTGATTTATATAAAAGCTTAATCCATAAGTCTATATGTGTGGCTAAGTCATGAGTCTAGAGTACTACTGTAACATGAATGAATATAATAAACTCTAGAATATGATTAGCTGTAACATGGGTGTTATTGTCATTGTCTTTAAAGTTTGTTCTCATTATCTGTTGAAGTTGTTATAATTTATTTATTATAAACACAATACAATTATTATAGATGTTGGTTGTTTTGAGCTAGTGTGTATTCAAATTTTGTTAATTGTAAATTTTGTTAATTAAATTTTGTTAATTATAAGATATGGTTGGTGTGCTATGATAGACTTTTAAGTCAAATGTTCCACCTTTTATTAAATTTGTTCATTTTTGATAAAAAAAAATATTCACTTAATTGCACTTTTGTAGAAAAAAACTATAATTTAAGTTATACATTTATTGGCTCAAGTATTTTAATTTTAAAATATTTGTATAATTTTTTTCAAAAAGCATCAATTATGTTATTTATATAATTAATAATGACTTTTTTTGACAAAAAATATACTTATTAAAAACGCTAGTTATAAATTCATTTAAGTATTTAGAAGATATATCAACATTAAAAAAATAATTTTTTTATCTTTTAAAAATAAATATCTTGAAATAAAATAAAACGTTCATTTGTATTCATCTTGAAAAAGCAAATTAAAAAAAAATGTTACTTCATATATTATGAAAGCTCGTATCTATTCCTTGTCTAAATTAACCATTGATTTTCATTGTTAATTTTGTGAGTGTTTTTTTATCAAATTTATATTTTTTGTTAGGATTCATTTTAATAATTTATTGAGTAAAATTTAAGTCACAATTAATAGATATATTTGTAGGGTCAATCATTTGGTAACCTAAGTTACATAGATCAAATCATAATTGAAGCAATATTATGGTCTTAAATAAAAGTGTTATTTCTTTATTATCACGTATAGTTTTTGAGATAATGATTAACGTTTGTTAATCAGTATGAGACACAATTGTTTAACATATTATTGTAGGCCCCATAATTATCTTGTACCATAACCTATAATAATAACTGCTTAAAAACTAGAACAAGAATTTCAACCTTTAGTAAGAAACAAAACAAACAAGATAAACAACCCATATTTGCTCCCTATGTGTGTTTGTGAATGCCAAACTATAATAATAATATTTTTCAGTCATTCACGTGGTGGATGGACTTGGATGGACTATTTTGTTTATTTCCAGTGATGAGTGATTAATATAGGCAAAAGGACGAAAAGTGATAGATTTTGCAAATCAAAATCAAATGCATTGGGAAAGTTCCTTGGATTATTTTTGATATTTACAAACAAAAAGTCTCTGTTGGTATGATCAAAGTGGTGATCTTTAGCTAGGTTACGTTTTCCATGTACATTCAGAACTTAAGTTCTTTAAGCAAATGAATTTTGTTTGTTTTCAAGCTGAATTAATCCAAAAATTGCTTCTCATTTGCAAGGTGTGGCTTTCTATCATAATATATATTCTGTGCAAATACCTGTGCTTCCGATACATGGATTCTGCCTTTGTCAAAATATTCTTTTCAACCTGCTCATTGGCTGCTATCAGAAGTTCTTCATTCTTTCAGCCCTGGCCCTGCTCCAGATTTTTGCGTTTTCCAGAAGCAATTTGAATGTTCTAATGAAGAAGCTACACGTCTAGGTAAATGATTTTATGTTGTTTCTAATGATGCAGTTCATATTCATTAGCTAATGGGAACCATAAAACAAAAACACAGTTAAAAGTTGGGTGTTTCATTTATATGTAGTTAATTTGGTCGAATGAATTTGTCATCTATTTGTACATTAATTCTTTTAAATTATATTTTTAATTTTTAATTTAATAAAAATAATTTTAAAAAATAATGAAATATGTTATAAATGTATTTTGTTATCAGATAATAAGAATTTATCTACAAATGTATAAACTGTTAATATAAAGCGTAAAAGTATTCATAATTATGCTATAATAAATGAAAAAGAAATATCATTATTAATTAATGTTAAATTTTTCATGTCATATTTTAACATGGAATTTAATAAAGTGATCCACTCTTATAAATAAAATTTTAATAACTTTCACTTTATTATAAATAGAATGTTTTAGTGATTTTGATAATAACAAGTTAATCATTATAATTTTAAATTGGTATGATTATTATTAAGATATTTTAAAATGAATTAATTCAGATTTTTAGAGATTTTATTTTAAAATTTAGAAATTTGTTGTTTAAAAAAAGAAATAAAATATTTAGATTTAATAATATATAAAAGTTTTTAAACAACTCTTAAACAAATATTTTAATTTAAAGTGCCTAATTTAATATAACTGTAACTATTAATCTCTTCCATCTATCGTAATAAAAAAAAAATTCTTATTTTAAGATTTATTTTTTTAGTTTTATTTTATTCTTTTTATAGTGTAATGTTTATACATGATTTTTAATTTAAATAATGTAAGCTTAATTCAATTTCACAATTCGTTTAATTTTTTAGAGATTATATTTTGAAATTTAGAAATTTGTTGTTTAAAAAAAGAAATAAAATATTTAGAGATTTAATAATATACAAAAGTTTTTAAACAACTCGTAAAAAAATATTTTAATTTAAAGTGCCTATTTTAATCTAACTGTAGCTATTAATCCCTCCCATTTCTAGTAATTAAAATTTTTCTTATTTTAAAATTATATTTTCTGTAGTTTTAGTTTATTCTTTTTATAGTTTAATATTTATATGTGATTTTTAATTTAAAAAATGTAAGCTTAATAATTTAATTTCACAATTTGTTTATACTTTTTAATATGAATAATTTCTTATAAACTCGAAAAATAGGAACATATACTTATATGAAATTTTAGTGATCAAACTTAATACATCATTTTCTTTATTAAAAAAATCATTCAATAGAAAAACCCCAGTTTAATATTTTAGCATTTGCAAAAATAGGATAAAAAATTTAAAGATATATATTGCAACAAATAACTGTTTTAAATATTTAAGTAATGACAACGTGTATGCACTCTTTTTTTATATTTATCTCTCTCACACACCCATATATATATATATATCACTTTAGAAGACTAAAAGACAACTAATGTATCGAATTTGTATATTTAACAATAACAATACTTTTTTTTAATACATATTGTTATTTGAGTGTGGTATAGATCAAATTCATAAATTATCTTTAATCATTTAAACATAAACTTATTATTGTTATGCAACTTGTGAATGACTAATTGTTGAAGTAAAAATGTAATTTTAAATATCTTTTAAAAAATGTTTTTTCACATTTTTTTAGTGTTTGCGTTTTAATAAGACAGAAGAAAAACATAAAAGTGAAAAAACAAAATAATAGGTAAATGGGTGAAAAGAAAGAGTTAAAGTTTATAAATGATTAGAAAGGGAAGAAATGGAAAAAATAGAAAATGAAATTATCCCCTCTATTAATAGTATAAATTAATATCATAGATATAGAAATAGATTCTCCTAAAACTGGAAAATGGGATGTATACACAAGAGTTAAAGTGAAATCTAATATGATTTTGTTACAAATTAAGAGTGGGGATACTTTAATGGATAAAGAAATTTAAGGTTCTGCATCTCATCCTTTTACCATTTAAAAAAGATTTAGTTTATCCTTGATATCATTCAATGGATTTGGATTGAGTATGGTGATAATAATTACTATACACATCCAATTAACCAAAATTAATAATTGCGTATCTAATTCAGTGGTGAAAATAACGAAGTGATCTTTATCCAACAGGAAAATTGAAAAACAGGTTCAAACTTCCATTTCAGCTTCTCTCTTTCTCTCAATCTCCATCATTTATAATTCCCCAATGAAATGCATATGGTTAGTATATACACCTTTCACCAATTATAATCAAAAGAACCGAAGTGATTCGAGCATATCATTCTCCATGTAAGTATTCCAATTTTGTTATTGTTTTTATAATGTGAAGCAGTATATTTGTGTGTGTAACTGTTTTCGTTGCTTTTATTAGATATAGTTTAGGTTTAAACTTCAGTAATTCTGTTAAATAATTATGTCAATGCTTAATTATGCAGAATAGTATACATGAATTTAGTTGCAGTTGGATTTCAATGTCATGCATGTGTACATGCAGAATAATTCTTTGTTATTACATTTATTTTAGTTAATTGATTAATTTGTGACAGGAATAAAATGGAGTCAAAGAACGAAGGAGGGTGTTCGAGGTCAAGAATTTCAGCACTGATTGTGGACGACGATGCTATGATTCGGAAAATACATAAGACAATGTTGGAGCGGTTATTTAACATGGAAGCAAAAACGGTTAATGATGGAAAGGAAGCAGTGGAGCTGCATCGATGTGGGGCAAATTTTGACATAATTTTCATGGACAAAGAAATGCCCATCATGGATGGCCATGAGGTACTGCTATATCATGGTACATTTATACATGTCAAAGTAATGTGTGATTAATTAGTGATTAATATGATTATTTAATGGTGATTATGGATGGTGTTTTAAATAGGCCACAAAAGAGCTACGTGGTATGGGTGTTAAGAGCTTGATTGTGGGAATTACTACGCGTGCTGATGCGAAAGAGACACAAGAATTTTTAGCTGCAGGATCCAACTATTGCTTTGAAAAACCTCTTGATCGAGCAAAGGTTGAACAAGTTTTGCAAGATCATCCAAATTTTACAACTTGATTCACTTTTTCAATGTGAATAGTTTTTGCTGTTTAATTAGCTCCTCCATAGTCTGTAATATTTATTCTGCACCATTCTTTTTGTAATTTAATGTGTTATTTAGCAATAGCCTTGCATTTGGCATAAAAATATTGTCAAAATCACAATTATGTATTTTGGTTCAAAGCAAAGTAATTCTGTTTACTTTGGTTCAAAGCAATTGAGAAGCACTGGATTAATTTTTTGGGTATATTTAGGTTAATGGATTTAATTATTGGGTTGGTGTCAAGATGAAACAAGGGTCCCACTTTTTTTTTATTCATATTAAATACACCCCAATATTTCATTGAAGTAACTGAAGAATTAATCTTATACAATTTGCATGAAAGTATGCTGGCTTACGTGAAAGTATCTTTACTTCACTTCATAATTTATATTTTAAGTGAGATCGTATATTTTAAATAAGATTTTGATTGTTATTGATAAAAAATATTAAAAATACTACAAAAAAAGTAGCTAATTCTTCAACAAAAGTTAATATTATTAAAATAATAAATATTTTGTACTTATAATGAAGAATAGTGAAATAGAACGCTACTAACCAATAACAAATTACCAAACAAAAATAGTTAAAAATATAGGTGATAATGTTTATTCAATTGTGAGAATTAGACATTTCAGCTTCTTGATTTCTATACGGCTGTCTGGTATAATATACATATTCTATATTGATATTTTTATTTATTATTTTATTAATACGATATTAGTGTATATTTTATTGACTATTACAACTTTTAGACATGCCGGTTTAGATTTTTTTTCTTGTCTTATTTTAATATATCTTTTTCAATCTGTATAATATATATATTCTTATTTAATTACTGTAATAATAAATTTTTAACATCATTTTACTTATAATAAATACTTATTTTATATAAACAACTTAAATATGAGATAAAACAATTATCAATTTTGTTAAACAAAAAATTATTATGTGAACCATGAGGTAAATTACTGACAAATCTTATACAACCAATTAACTTTTTAGTTCATTTGTGACAGAACATACAAAAACAGGATAACTTGTCCACATTATCATGGAATCAAAATATGTTTTAAACTTGCAATTTTTAAAGACAAAACAAATATATAGAAAACATAAAGTAAATTAAACACAAGGATTCAATTGCAAAAGCTTAAAAGTACTTCTTCAATTTACAACCTTGTAATATTATTAAAGCTTGACCTATGAGAAACTTCCACCTTAATATGATTAAGTGTGACATTGATTATTTTTACACTCCAATCAACTATTTTTCAAAAGTTCATTTTGGATTTAGTACTCTACAAATTAATAAAGGTAATATATCATATTCATAGTTCACATCCTAACTAAATATCATAGTCATCTTGGTAAAGTCCTAAAGTAATCTAATTTTCGTAACTAAATCCTAACTAATTCTTTAACTTTTACTTGTCTTATTTTTTCCATTATTGTTTCATTTGTTTATTTAAAAAAAGAAAAAACATATACAACTCATATTTGACTTAAACCTAAGTCATGTTTACTTTGATCACGAACCCGAGCCAGGTTAGATTAGACTTAGTTTATTTCATTTCTATTATTATCCATAGATTTGTAAAATCGATGTCCCTGGTCAAGCTTCTTTGTTTAAGAGGCACCAGATCAAATTAATTTTACCAAGAAAGAAAAAGAAATAAAATTCCCCCTAGTCAGATCCTATATAAAAATAGAATTTGTTTAAAATCAATTTTTTATTCAATATTTCAAAACCAATTAAAAAATATAACTGTGCGAAAAAATTAAAAGATACTAAATGAGAAGTTAAAGATAATGAATTTTTTTTTTAAATCTGCAAAAACACGAAGAAAATAGTGCATATTTTTTCTGTACATAGACGAGAGACGAGGATGGATTAAAATTACATAATTTCAATGTTAAATAAAAATTTAATCTAATGAAAATATTTTTTATTATTTTTTAAAAGTAAAGTAATTATTGTAATTTGAGTTTTTATTATGAAAAATTATTTAATTTTTAAGAAAAAAGCTAAAAACCTGAAGTTTTCTCCTCCTCCTATTCTTTCTTTCGGGGTATCAACTATTTTTTTTTTCAGAATAAGTAATAAATTTAACAGTGACGTGTTATTAATTTATATTTTAAAATAAATAAAACATTATAGTTATATTAAATAACGTTTACATCTTATTTAATTCTAAAGTACATATTTAAACTCATATATCTTCTCATTTATAGACATGCATTAGTTTATTTTGTATTTTAATAATGTTATTTTCAATTATCATATTTTAATAAAGTGGCACCCACTTTTCTCTTTTATTAAAAATATAAATTAATTGAAATTTAAATATAAATTTAAAAAATACAAAAAATAAAGTTTTAAAATTTAGAATAACTTTTTCCGTACAAAATAAATTGAATGATTTAATTATTACACAAATAGATATTTTTTAAAAATAAAATAATGAGTGTCAGACATAAAAAAAAGTAATATTTAAAAAGTAAATAAAGCGACTTTTGTCTTATTAAAAATATAAAAATGTAATTGTTGCTAAATAAACATAGAAGTAGAAATACAGCACAGAAGAAGGGCGTTTTAGTCAATACAAAAAAATGATACCTGCTCAGACTTGCAATCGAAGACTCTTATGTACCAACCGAGCAGTGGGGAGAGAGAGAGAGAGAGAAAGGAAAGAATTGTAGTGCTTCATCTTTCCTCTGTTCTTCTTCTATGCTTTGCGCTCTGGTTTTCTCCCAGGATTGACTCAGCAATTGATGATGGCTGTACCCGTCGAGGAAGCCATTGCTGCTCTATCCACATTCTCGCTCGAGGTACTCTCTTCACCTACAACTCTCGCACCTCAATTTCTTTCTCTATTTCAATCCAATTTTCGCCACATTTTTCTTACTTCTTTTGTTACCGACGTTGAAATGCACTTACCTATCCTTCTTTCTCTTTTTGTGATTTTGCTATTCTTTGTCTGATTCACTCCATCACTGGCTTAATTTGTTGTTGCTAATTCTAATTAAAGTAACTTCCATTTTGGGTTTGAAGTTTTGTGAGTTTGATATAGACAGTGTGTGGCTTCTTTATTTTCTATATCCGAAATGTTTACTAAGCAGGTAATAACTGAAACAAACTTCTGATCTGTGAAATGCTAGATTTACATGGCATGTAATTTTATGTTGATGTCCCAAAATAACGCATTGCCGGAACTTGAGGTTTTTATTTACATGTACGAGAGTTATTTTTCATGTTTTGTATTTATTTTGTTGTGATTATGTAGGATGAGCAACCGGAGGTGCAGGGACCTGGAGTGTGGGTGTCAACTGAGAGAGGTGCAACAGAAAGTCCAATAGGTACTTCTTTTTCTTCTTCCGTTTTTTTTTTCTTTGGATATCTTGTGCTTTTCGGCTGTGGTGACTGTACTTAATAGCTTCTAAGATGCATAGAGTTATTTATAATTGCCATTTACCACCCTCTTTTTTGTAGAGTACAGCGATGTTTCTGCTTACCGACTTTCTCTGTCAGAGGACACAAAAGCTCTCAATCTGCTGGTATGCAGCTCTTGAGCTATTTTTGTTGTTTAATTTACCCTTTATCTGTTTAATTTTTCTTTTCCTGATTATAAATTTTAACTGTTGTTGCTGTTACAAAATGCAGAATGTCCTTAGCCAAGAGGGAAAGGAGATGGCATCAGTGCTTTACACTTATCGCAGTTGCGTCAAAGCACTTCCTCAGGTAAAATTTCTCCAAAGATACTGGTAGTTGAGGAATCCATCAGTGCATATAAAATAAAGAAAATTTGTCAGAACAAAAAGAGTTAATCTTTGGACTTTAACTTTAAGTACGTTACATTTAAAGTTCACTGGACTTACTATATATATATATTATATAACTTTTTCGAAACCTAGCTTTTTGGGGGTAAAGATTGAATTCAAGTAGACAAGGCTTTGTGTAACTGATAGTTTTGTCTGATGCAACATGATATCTTATGTGCTGCCATTTTCTTTTGCTTTGTTGATAATTGGAAATATTAAATTGATTACTCTGGAGATTCATTTTAATATTTCCATATGCCTATACTGTTTTATGTAATTTATGCATTTTGCCACAATGGAGCAGCTACCTGATTCTATGAAGCAAAGTCAAGCCGACTTGTATTTGGAGACATATCAAGTTCTGGATTTGGAAATGAGTCGTCTGCGTGAAATTCAGCGATGGCAAGCATCAGCTTCCTCAAAAGTATGGGATGTTCTTAACTTATTATAAGAACCTTTGTTATTTTATCAGAAGCTTAGCCGATCCAGACTTAGGACATTAAGTCAATATGTAACGTCACTTTTGTGCAGTTAGCTGCTGACATGCAACGTTTTTCTAGGCCTGAACGACGCATTAATGGCCCTACAATATCTCATTTGTGGTGAGTTATAACGATTATGTTTTTGTTGTTGATTTTTGTTATTGTTGTTGTTTTCGATTTTTTAATAGCTTTGTTCTTGAGTCAGGTCTATGTTGAAGTTGCTTGATATTTTGGTGCAACTTGATCATCTTAAGAATGCTAAGGCAAGCATACCTAATGACTTTTCATGGTATAAAAGGTATGTATTTTATCTATACCTATTTCACTTTAGCTTCAGGTTGAGGGTCTTTAACTTTTCTTTCAGGTTCAGTGCTTCAGTTTGTCTCTGATATATTTTATACCCATTTCTTCCTGGAACTTTTTTTTATTCACGGTGCTTTATGAGAATCTCAATTTGTATGTATAATAATGGAGATTAAATCGGTTTATGAATAGTATTTGGTTTACAAAATACTATTCATAATAACTTCTGCAGAGTTGATCTGTTAGATAGATTTCTATGTACTTTTCTTTTAGCCATTCTGTTATCTTTTATTTTCTGTTAGTAATCGCTGCTCAAGATCTATTCGCTGGTCTTTTATACGGGTTGTGTTATAGAGAATAATTAGGTTTTCAGTTTATGTATTCATTTCCTTTACAACCAATGAATAATTTCTTTCTCCTCTAATATGATCTAATGGTAAACATGCTTAATAATATGTATGTATATATATGTGTATGTATGTATGCATGTATTATCCTGACATTATCTATTGTCAATAAGAGTATTGGATTTTTTCTTCTGGGGCATTCAATGGATTTAGAAAACAGCTCAGAAATTTGTTTTTGTCCTTTTCTATTTCGTACTCTCCGATAAAATCTTTTCCTTTAAAATTAATTAGAAAATTTCAGATATGTGATGTTAAATCGTGTAGCTTTAGAGTGCTTATCTGTTCATTTAGGTAATAAAATGAATATAAATTCTACTTCTTTGTTTGGATTATGATTGAAATAGAGAGGAAAGAAATAGTAAGGATAAAATAAAAGAGAAATGAAATAGGAAAGATATATTGTTTGGAATAATAGAAATGAGAAGGGAAAGAAGTGAAAAAAAATCCTCTCCACTTGTTTGGATAAATAGAAGAGTGAAAATAAATGAATTACATAAAAATAATTTTATATTAATTAAAAAATATTTTTATTCTGTTCTTATTCTTAATATAAATTTATTTATTATTTCTAAGTTATAAATAAGGAAAGAATTTATGTCTAAATCGGGAGGAACTTATCTCATGCCGCCCGATAGGTCCATTTTAAGAAGTGAATTTTAAGTGTAATTCAATCTTACAAAATCGGATTGTAAGATGAGGTTCGCACCTACTTATAAACCATTGAAAGACCTTATCTCTAGTCGATGTGGGATTTCCAACTCTAATATCAACATTAACAGATACAGGTTTATCCATAACTTGTAGTTGGGAAAACTATAGAAGTTGCCTTAGAATGTTGCCAAACTTCAGATTAAAAAAAGTTGGAAACAGTCCAAGATGCATGCCATGCCTGATAATCTTTAGGAATATCATTATGCAATCACCTTCTCACATGATTTAGGATTTCCAAATTTGAAAAGTTACTTCATGAAAATCAGTCATTCATTTTGGTTTTTTTCCCTTCATTTTCTCAGGACTTTTACACAAGTCAGCGGTCAGTGGCAAGACACTGATTCAATGAGGGAGGAATTAGATGATTTGCAGGTGCATAATTGATGAAATATCCAAGTTTGTGACATATAGAGTACTGTAAATTTGTTATTTATTTATAGAGAGGGAAAGAGCCTTTCCAAAATTATCCATGTTCATATTGTACACTGGAATATGCCAAACCAAATCTGGATGGTGATTGATCTTTTTTTAATTGAATCTGCAGATTTTCTTGAGCACAAGATGGGCTATTCTGTTGAATTTGCATGTGGAGATGTTCCGTGTGAACAAGTATCCTGTATATCTACTTAACATTTTTTTTTTCATGAGATTCTTTGCAAAACCACAATACCTACTCTTTTGGTTGAAGTTGTAAATTATATTTTTGTTTTGAAAAAGGTCATCTGTGTTTAGGATGTATTCAATTGACAAATAAGGTGGTCTATTAAAATGAAAAGTTGAGTGCTAGTTTGCCTTGAACTTTTAGTGATGATGAGAGTATGTGGGAGACTGGAGGATTTTATGCTTAAAGAGAAAAAGAGAATAACTGGTGGCTAGCCTAACTCAAATCCTTCTTTTGATTAGTTATCCAAGTTTGCAGTTCAAAGCAAATCAAGCTGATAAGAGGGGTTTTTAATCTAAAATTTAGGGTTAGTCTTTTGTCCTTTAATACTATCACAAAGAAATGCTAAGAACTCTTATCCATATATTGCATCAATAAACTTGTACTTTGTAACACTTTTTAAATGTCCTCATTTTTTATTTCTTATCCAAACCCTTGACATGAGATAGTGTTGAAGACATTCTTCAAGTTCTTATAGTCTTTGTTGTAGAGTCTTTAGAATTGGACTTTGCACTTCTCTTTCCAGAGCGCCACATTCTTTTGCGTGTTTTGCCTGTTCTTGTTGTCCTAGTGACATCATCAGAGAAAGATAGCGAGTCTCTGTACAAGAGGGTGAAAATCAACAGACTGATAAATATATTTAAGGTACCGATGCATATATGCTTATTGATATCTTGTACTGGTTAACAAAATAACTTTATTATTAGATTACCTGAAAATTTCTACATTTAATGCATTGAATTCTTCCTCTATTGCCAATAAGTTCAAATTTGTGTATCATTTTATCCTTTTTTTTACAGAATGAGGCGGTCATTCCTGCATTTCCAGATCTGCATTTGTCTCCTGCTGCAATATTGAAGGAATTATCAACATACTTTCCAAAGTTTTCTTCCCAAAATCGCCTTCTCACACTTCCGGCACCTCATGAGCTTCCACCTCGTGAGGCTCAAGAATATCCTCCAAATTGTTTTATGTTGTTACTGATAAGTTTATACTAATTTGTTGTTATTGAACTAAATATGACTTCCTTGAATGTCATCCTTGAACTGATGTTACTTTTTAGTACCACTCTAAATGCAGTTAGATGAGTTGCTACCATGATATATGCTTTTGGATAACAAATTGCACGTTTTCTGTTCAATATAGTTAAACAATGCCAGGAGGGTGGTCTATATAGTTCTTTTTTATTATTGAAATTTTTATATTGTGTATCAGCTGGAATTTAATAATACATGAGTTGAAAACTTGAGTGGTTATAGCTTCCTAAAAAAGAATGGTGTTTATGCAGTTACTTTTTCCCTGAAAAGTTTTTGTGTATTCATTGTTGGATGACATGGAAAACTGTAGGTTTAGTTAATATATGTTATTGCAGACCCTGATACATTTTAGAACTTAGATTGATTTGTAGTTAAGATTACTAGTGGAACTTCTATTAAAAACATTATTGAGGAATCTTTTACTTCTGAAATGTTGATTTTTAAAGCATCTTCCTACTGCCAACTTTAGAATGTAAACTTGACATGATACACATATCAGAGACATTATTTGATCATAAATCATATTGGAGCCATCCGGGCTGAGCATGATGAGTTTGTAATTCGATTTGCTTCTGCAATGAATCAGGTACTTCCCTCTGCTCTACCTTGGCCGCAAATGGAATGCCTTCGCTGAAATCTTATTTGTTTTGTTTCTTTTGACTATTTTTTAGCGTGTAATACCTGCTAATTAGTTGTTTATATCTATTTTTACAGCTGTTATTGTTAAAGTCAACTGATGGTTCTGATGTTGAATGGAGCAAAGAAGTCAAGGGGAACATGTATGATATGATTGTTGAAGGTTTTCAGCTATTAAGCAAATGGACTGCACGCATATGGGAACAATGTGCTTGGAAATTTTCTCGACCATGCAAAGATGCATCCCCATCATTCTCTGACTATGAAAAGGTAAGGAGTTTTCAAATCTTCTAGTTCCTTGTGCTATTATTCTTATCATTCTTTTTCTCCTTGGTGGTGATGGTTGATTGATGTTCTAATCTGGTACTGACACTACAGTACTGCCAATATTGATATCATTTTTTTATTTGTATAATGCAATTAACTATTTATACAGAATAGAAATTCGATGTCACAATTACAATTTGTATGTGCAGTGGTGTCGATACCACTTGTAGCCTTAACAATCTTAAATATTGCTCAAATTGATTTAGTTTTTCCATTAGACACGTCAAAATTAACCATTTTCACTGTAAGCCAATATTTCCTTAATTTTTTATTTGTTATGAAACAATTAATTTAGAGCAATTCTAAATACAAACTTATGCTATCAGTGGTGTTGATACTCCTTGTTACTTCAAGCATGTTAAACACTTAAATTGTGAATTAGCTATAATTTTGTTTACATTTGCCACGTAAAACTTAACCATTTATCACACTAATTAATCAATTATTGTATTTTAGTCATTTATTTTCAGTTATTTAGTTATTTGTGCTAACTACACACAAAAGTTATTTTTTGATTAATTGTACTTATGTTTGCTTTAGCTCAAACTTGATACCCCACTTCAAATCAAAATCTATCTTGAATGGTTTCTATTAAAAGAATAGAAATTACCATAACCTTTGTGTTTCTTGTAGGTAGTAAGATATAATTACAGTACAGAAGAAAGGAAAGCACTGGTTGAACTTGTGAGCTACATAAAGAGTGTTGGATCTATGATGCAGCGGTGTGATACATTGGTTGCTGATGCTTTATGGGAAACAATACATGCAGAGGTCCAGGATTTTGTCCAAAACACATTAGCTATTATGTTGCGGACTACCTTCAGAAAGAAGAAGGACCTCTCTAGGTAGTATTCTAATTTAACATTACATGGTATAAAATTGTTAGTTTTTTTTAATTTGATAGCTGATATGTTCCTTGGACTCGGTGTTCTCATGGAATTTTTCTGGATCATAATTCTGTATCATGAAACATAACAAAAAATTGTTCCTTTTTATCTGTCATTTTTTGTTGTCAAGATAACATATCTTGTTTTCCAATTACACCTTTATTTCCATCTTTATTTTATAAAAATGAATAATTACTATGCATTGAAAGTTGTTTGAACATTAAATAAATTTTTAGTGGATATTTATATACATATTGAGAAAAGTTCCCATGTGTGATCTATTTCCAGCTAGAAAATTTATGATCGACAATGACCTGAATCTAAGTTTATAGGAGAGAAGTTCAAATGCATTATGGATGGAAGCTTATTTTTTGTTAAAAAAATGTTAAGTGAACAAGAAAAGGCTTCAGGAACAACAATGACTCTTTGAAAGAGAAAAAATGGTGCAGAACCCTTTGATTTCACATTGAGAAAGAAAAGGTAGTTATAATTAATGAGAGAATACAAATAAGCATAGAACATTTTCTTATGATCGATATGGAGTGAATAAGTAGGTTATAACGTGCGACACTTTAATTTAATTACTATGGAGAGAGAAAATATAGTGACACATAAATGTAGATTGAAATAAGAAAACTTAAATAAATGTAATTCCGTCAAAATTGCATTAAAAATAGAATAATTAATGATTTCCTTTGTTTGGGTGAAAAAAATCTTAAACCACTAGTAGGTTATTTCCATAATCATTCTCTGAGGTCTTAATTTAATTTTTGTAGGTTCCATTGTGCCCCATCACTTTTAAGACTTTTTCTAACTTCTACTCCAATGCATGGGTCTTGTAAGACCCACACTAATTAATGTTTTCTTCTGTTGTTGCAAAAATATACAGAATTTTTTTTTATTCTAATGAGGTCTTAAATTTTATGTCATGTTAGTGTACTCTAATGGGCAGGTCTTATAAGACTCAGGTCCTAAGCTTATGATCCTGAGTATGACTCCACAATAGAGATGCCCTAATAAAAAATTAGAGGGAGTATTTTCTTATTGCAAGTTGAAAATAGCTGGTTTCAAGATACAATTTATGGTTGTACAATTAAACTGGAAGAGACTGGCTTGTTCTATTTTTTGTTTTATCTATACCAATTATGGGTATTTATGTACATCTTGTATTATAGCCTTGTACGATAAATAAAATAAAGTATACGAGATAGTTGGGACTAATGTTATTCTACAGAGTATTTCGATAATATGAACAGAAAATTTAGTTAATTTTCCTGTTAGCTTATTTTGATTTTTGGAAGTGTGTAATCTGTTGGAAATCAAATAATACTGGTTATACTCACCAAAGTAGCCTCATACACTGTAAAATAGGAAGTAGATTTCGATTTCTCCCGCAATTTTTTTTTTTGTATTTGTTAGATTTGTAATTATCATGTATATAAATCTGAGTGCATTTTTTCTCAAGCTTTTCAATCAAACAACATATAAGATGTTATCTCCTTTGATCTCAAGCTATCAAAGAGCTATTGGAGAGGTTTCAAATTTTAAATACACACTCTGAAGATGTCATGAAATTCAGGAGAGAGGTTTAAATTTCAAATAATAAATATTAGTTGTTATTTGTTAATCAAAATGCTCTTGTGAGCTGATGTAGTTTGTTTCTGTTTCTTACTTTATTTCCTTTGTAGTAAATTACATTGCATGATGCTTGTGACATATGTGAGCAGCGCAGTCAAAGAGTTAGCTACATTTTAGACCGTTAACAAAACCTGGATTTTCAGGTTGCAAAATTTTGCTTATGGTTTCATTATTTCAGTTAATTTGATAGAAATTGAGTTTTATTTTTAATTTTTATAGGCAATATTTGATGATTTTTTGAATTATCCTATGATACTTAACTTTTTTATGGAGTTTTTGGGTTGGATTCTGTCCCTTCATTTGAATCCCAAGAAAATTTCCAGGAAAACGGTTCATTGATTTGAAAAGTCTGCATCAATTGTTCCTTCGTTTTTTTTTCCCTTTTTATATCAATTACCCAAATATGGATTTTCAGGATTCTTTCAGATATGCGGACCCTTTCAGCTGATTGGATGGCTAATACAAACAAATCAGAATCTGAGTTACACTCCTCACAGCATGGAGGTGAAGAAAGCAAGGCAAACATATTTTATCCAAGAGCAGTTGCCCCAACTACTGCTCAGGTCTGCATACTTTCAATTCTCTTGCTGCTCCTCTTATATAATTTGTTATATCAATATGCTTGAAGAGCTGCATTTATTAGGGATCAAAGTTTCAATTTTATATATTGAACTGTGCTATCTGTATAGATGTTTTAGCATATGGACTTACCAATGCTGTGATAGAGGAAAATAAATAAAGATGCTCAAGTGTGCCTTTATTTTGAAATGTTGAACATTCGTTTATGTGGTCATGCATGCATGTAGGAAGATTCATTCTTACATGTTATGATTTCGAAAAATGTATTTTCTTCCTTTTCTTAGATTACTTTTTTCAAGCTCAGGTCTTCTGCATGAAATTTTCTTCTTCGTGTATATTCACGTACTTTATAGCAATCAAAAAAGTTGTTACCAAAGATTAAGTATATCCTGACTTGGGCTGCTCTACAAGATTTTACTGTGGATATATGTAATGCTGTGGTTAGCATGTAATTGTTGCTGAGCTAATCTCTTTACTACAGGTGCACTGCTTGCAGTTCTTAATATATGAGGTGGTTTCTGGTGGTAACCTTAGGAGGCCAGGCGGACTCTTTGGCAATAGTGGCTCAGAAATCCCAGTTAATGATTTAAAACAGCTGGAGACATTTTTTTACAAGCTTGGTTTTTTCCTCCATATTTTAGATTACTCAGGTAATGGTCTAAGATTGATCTGAGCATCAATGTTACTGCAAAGACTCATCCTCACATTCCATTGATATATCGAATATCATCTACACTGACAAGCTCTTCCCCTCACTACTGCTGCCCCATGACTCCCCTCCTACATTTGGGGGCTAGTTTTGAAGCATTACATTGTGTTATATTGCTGTTGATAACATATATGGCTTTATGGTGCACTTCTTTCAACCTATTCGGAATTCTCTAACCCTTCATGTTTGTCTGAGAGAATAAAAGGGTAAACTAGCCCAACATCTCGAAATTGAAATAGAACATACATGCAATGGGGCTTATAGATGATTATTAACGATATCATTTGGTGTTCGGGAAATCCTTGGGCTCTTGCAAAAGTTAAAACATCTAATACAAAATAAACATCATTGAATTGGGAGGGTACATGGATGTTTAAATGATAGCTGAGCACAACATTAAACTGACATCTACTTTCTTGAGTAAAATAGTTTCTGAATAAATTTCTGCTTTTTGGGTGCTATTTAGTTGTCTGATAAATTATCAGGTTCAGATTATGTTTGCCCCTGCCATGTGGACTTAACAGTGAAAATTGGTTCTTTTAAAGCTTCCAAGCTCATTTTTGTGCTTATGATTTAGCTGTCACAACTTGTTTTTATCTGCTCATTATTGTACCTTAAGTATACCAATTGGAAGTTCATTATCACCAATTTTTTTAGAAAGTATCCTAAAAGCTTTTAATTTCTTGGACTAGAGAAGAAATACACTAGAAGGTAGTAAGTTCTGAAAGATTTTGACCCTCTTACTTCTGAAACAGTTACTGATAGAATCCTTTGCATATGCCTTGTTTTGGTGTAATTGACTTGGGTGATGATGCTTGCAGCGACTGTTGCAGCACTGACAGATCTTGGTTTCTTATGGTTTAGAGAATTCTATTTAGAGTCTTCACGAGTCATTCAGGTAATACTCATCACCACAAAATTATTTGAATTTCAAATCTATCATGTTTACAACAATCACTCTTGATAAGACCAGCTACTAATTTCATAGCTCCTTGCAAAATATTGATTGCCTCAAAGCATTCACTCGTATTTGTACTTGTAATAGAATAAAAAACTCAAATAATGGTAGGCTAGCAACTTGGAATGTGAATTGCTATACAGTAGGATGATGGTTTGTATGCTATTTTTTTCCAAAATTCTCTTCCAATATTGTGATTCTTCTTTATCCTGACCCTTTGAAAGTTAATATCTTGTCTCTAATTCTGCATACTTTAGTTATCCCCTACTCCCCCACCAAATCCTGATTCTGTTAATCTTACATAAAGTACTCATAGAGACTGAAATAACAAGCAAAAGAAGGCTGAAGATTTGGTAGAAACATGTTTTATTAAGAAAAGAGAAGTTATATGTCGTGTGAATCTGATCTTTCTTCATTCTTGCTGGTAGCCTTTTCTGAACTTCAACATTACTCTAATTTGAAGAAGTCATTCCTGTGTAATGGGTTTCTCAATATTGTATTCCAAACTTTGAAATTTTCAAATTCTACCTAACTTGTGATCCTTTTTATTATTCTTTTCTTATATGCATGTTTTTTCCACCTCCCCTTCTTATACTAAATTTAGTTCGTTATTTGATGTAGTTTCCAATTGAATGCTCTCTTCCTTGGATGTTGGTGGATTGTGTACTTGAGTCACCAAATTCTGGTCTTCTAGAGAGTGTTCTGATGCCATTTGACATCTACAATGATTCAGCTCAGCAAGCCTTGGTGTTGCTGAAGCAACGATTTCTATACGATGAAATTGAGGCTGAGGTATTAGAAATTTTTAACTTGAAGGCTAATGCTAGTTGATTATATGGTGAATTTCCTGGAACAGTATGATATCTGATACAGATGATTAGGTGCATATGGTGAAATGCAGTAAATTGATGGGAGTAACTTATGTGATGTTAGGTATCCTATATTTACTAAATGTAAGAGATGATGTAAGAATACCACTGGAATTGAGGATAAGGGGTATAAGTGAGGGGATCCTTGTGGAGGCATATAGAAAATTGAGTGAGGACTTTTGGACAGGGAGGATGACCCTCGATAAACTTGCATTTTTGTGTATTTTCTTTTATATTTAAGATTTGTTTATAAAGTCATGCTTTGTGACTTATGTTAACATCAGTTTATACTGGTAGCAGATAGTGAATTATGTTGTTAGTAAAATAAGACTTTTTGCTTCTGTTTACGAATTTCCATATGCTTTCTCCAACAATCAACTGTTTTCTGTTTACCTTTTTTCCACAGGTGGATCATTGTTTTGATATATTTGTTACAAAATTGTGTGAATCCATTTTCACATATTACAAAAGTTGGGCAGCAAGGTATGCTCATTTTTCTCTAGCTCAACCGCATTTTCTTTTCGTTATTCCATGGGCTAACCTTTTTTTGTAATGATGGATGCCTAAATAATGCAGTGAATTGCTTGATCCTTCATTCCTCTTTGCTTCAGACAATGCAGAAAAGTATGCTGTGCAACCCATAAGGCTCAATATGCTGCTTAAAATGACTAGAGTGAAGGTTAATGAATTACATTATCATCGTGTTTCTTTTACATAATTTTGATTTGGTGCTTTAAAGTTTAAGCTGGGTGTATTCGGACAATTTTTGGAGATTAAAATAGCCCAAGGTGGTCATGTGTGGGAGGATTGGAAAAATGTGTGCATACTGTTATAGATCACCCCCCTCCCAGAAGAATCTGGAAACACTTGACTGAAGCCCTACATTAAGTGAAAAAGGGTTAACGATTTTATTACTTCTTTTTTTTAATACATATCAGGGTATTACCGATCCAAACCTCATTGTCATTAAGCGACTTTGGAATGATGTGACTTTCTATAACTGGAGGAAGTATACAAAACAGACAACTTTTGTGTACTATTATTATAAGCAGGAATAAGTTGTTAGTATATTTTTCCTCTAGAATTTGATTTGATGCTGATTATCAGTCAGTTTCATAAAAAGCTTCCCGTGAGTTAACGAAGTTTGTTGATCAGAAAGTCCTGGTTTGAAATATTGGAAAACAGTTGCTGGGAGAGTGTTTCCGCTTTAATTGTTCCACCTAAGGCCCCATTGATTAGTTAGGTTACGAAGTGGCTTTTGGATGCCAAGAGTCTAACGAAGTGTTTGGTCTACCTTTCTGGGGCTTCTCTCTTTGAAACGAGAAGCTGGGCCAAATACAATTCTAGAAAACGATTAAGTATATAAGTAGCTTCTTTCTAATGAACTAATGAAGAAAATAATTATGAAGATTAAGATTGATGCTTACATGATTTATAATTTTTTTATTTTCATGGTGTATTCCTTGTTCAGTTTATATGATCTCTTTATCTCTCTCTCTCTAACACACACACACTCACAAATGTTCTACCGGATGTCATAATTGCAATTTCTCTCACGTGATTAAATATACTATGCACAGCTTTATAATTTTTTTATTTTCATGGTGTATTCCTTGTTCAGTATATATGATCTCTCTATCTCTCTCTCTCTAACACACACACACACTCACACACGTTCTACTGGATGTCATAATTGCAATTTCTCTCACGTGATTAAATATACTATGCACAGCTTCTTGGAAGGATGATTAATTTGCGAAGTTTGATCACTGAACGGATTAACAAGGCTTTCCGTGAGAATATTGAGTTTCTGTTCGATCGCTTTGAATGCCAGGATCTTTGTGCCATAGTGGTTAGTGATTTTACCTCTGCTACTTCCCACTGGCAACAATTATGAACTACTTTTCTTCTCTCCATGTTCATTAACTAAAAAATACTTTGACTATTTTTTTAAGGAATTAGAGAAGTTGTTGGATGTCCTAAAACATTCGCATGAACTACTGTCTAGAGATCTTTCTATAGACTCTTTCAGTCTCATGTTGAATGAGATGCAAGAGAACATCTCCCTTGTATCATTTTCTAGTCGACTGGCCTCTCAGGTTTGTCTTTTGAGCTCTAAAGACGTACTTTAATTTTTCTCCCTTTCTTCTGTGCACAACATTGATAATTAATTTCCTGTTAGTTTTTAATATTGAATCTTCATATTGAAAGTTGAAACCACTATTTAAATGGTAATTAATAATTTCATGACTTGGTCTGTTTTCAATTTTGATTGATGTATTTCTTTATGTATGCTAGATTTGGTCAGAGATGCAAAGCGATTTTTTGCCAAATTTCATTCTCTGCAATACTACTCAACGTTTTATCAGATCATCAAGGACTGTTCCTGTTCAAAAGCCATCTGTACCCTCTGCTAAGCCTAGTTTCTATTGTGGTACTCAAGTAAGCATTCCTTGTGCTGCCTTTAATGGTACAACTTCTATAAACCAGAATCAATATTTTTTAATGGCTTAAGTAATCATCTATTTGTGATCTTAAACATGTTAAATACAAGCAGTTAAAAGTCTAGCTTAAGTCAAATGTTTACTTTGGTAAAATAATGTGATTTACTTCCTCTGTCTGACTAAATTTTTTTTATCTCACTCTCCATTTTGGAAAGTTCCAAAATTTATTTCAGCATAGTTTAGTCCTTAGGACCACGTACTGGTGGCTGTTCCAAGTATAGAAAAGTCCAATGCAAATTTCTTGGAGTTTAGATCACTTTTCTCAGCTTTTCTGTTTTTCTATATTTTTTGTTTGTTATATTCATTTTTCTATTTTACTTGTTCCGTGTATTTATAACGAGGGAGACGGAGATGAACTATTGTGTTTGTGTGGGCTTTCTACAATTTTCTTTATGTACACACACACACACACACACACACATATATATATATATATATATATATAGATGTAGATATATTAGTTTCTCATTGTCTCACACTGATAGGATTTGAATTCTGCCCATCAAAGTTTTGCACGACTGCATAGTGGATTCTTTGGAATACCCCACATGTTTTCTATTGTTCGACTTCTGGGATCCCGATCATTACCTTGGCTCATTAGAGCCCTTCTTGATCACATATCAAACAAGGTATGCTGTTCTTTATATTTGCTAAATTCTGAATATTAACTGTACACTTTTTTTTCTTTGGAAACCTCCTAAACATTATAAAATATAATTGTATATATACATGAAATTTGATAATAAACTAAACAATAGAAATTTGTGTAAACTAATTGAAATTCTCCTTTACCCCTTGTCACTCTGATGAAGTTTTTTACTTTTCTACAAAAAATCCTTCATGTATATACATTTAGTATCCATATTCAAGACTCCTATGCCCTATTTTAATAATAGGTTATGTTCCAACCTCAAGTATGCTAAGATAGCATTGTTAAGGTCCATCATCGCATTTGTGGTATTATCCACTTTGGAACTTGGTGGTTTCATCATGGTTTTCTCCTTAAAAGATGTCTATATTGGCACACATACATACTGGATGCGTTTAGTTTGGATGTCTATATTTTGTTGATATTATAAATTTTGGGTGTGGCTCACTAACAATGTAAATGCGTGCTATTTTCAGATTACTTTGCTTGAGCCAATGATTACAGGATTACAAGAATCTTTGCCAAAATCAATTGGGCTTCTTCCTTTCGATGGAGGTGTGACAGGTGAATGGTGACATTTTTCCATTTACTTTGATTTTATTAAAAAAAAGGGGTTTATTCTGCAATTTACTTATGCATGAATGCTTAAAATGTATTCTTCTTTCAACATCTTGATGGTAAATTATTTATGCATACTGATTCAATGTATAGAAAATTTAAGTATATAAAATTGTTAAAAGGAAATCATTAACAAAATAATAGAGTCTTGGTGATTCATATTCTTGGATATGCATGCATCATACCATAATTCAAATTCTTGGTAAATATGCACCAATTACACTTTGCGTGACCTAAAACATTTCTTAGATAAATATCAATTAGTACTTAGTAGTTGGTAGCATGTATTTGTTGCCCTTTCTTTCTAGTAAAGTAATAGTAGATACATTTCTTTGTGATGGAGTTGAGGTCATTGGCATGATACTTCTTTCTTATGTGTTTCTCATATTAGTGGAAGAAACCTTAGAGGAATAATGCATTTTTCAAAATCTCAAAAGCACTGAAAGGTTTTGATAGAAATATATCAAGACAGTTCATGGTCTTTACAATTAGTTTTCTCGTAAACAAATTAACTGCAAATGAATACAGTACATAGATACGTGATCTTATTTGATAAATTAACTTAGACTATTTCTACACAGGTTGTGTGAAACTTGTTAAGGAACATCTTAACTGGGCGACCAAATCGGAGCTAAAAGCTGAGGTTCTTCATGGCATAAAAGAGATTGGAAGTGTATTATATTGGATGGGGCTTCTAGATATTGTGTTGGTTAGTGACGCAGTTTAATTTCCAATTTATCTATTGGAATTGCCATCAGCATAAGCTGAAAACTTAATAAATCTGCTTTATATTTCAAGATAATTTTAGAATCTATATTATGTTTTTTCTAATACTACCTAAAAAGAAGAGGATGGGACAAAACAGTTATTTTAGCCAATTATTGGATATGAAGTACCCAAGTGTACCTGTAGTCAATAACCTTTCTATATTACTTGCAGGCCATGAAAAGCTTGCTTAAATACTATGAACAAAAAGGAAATGTTTTGCAGATGACTTACTTGAAGTCCTTATTTGGTCAGAAACTTTTAATAGATGGAGGGGGCACATTTATTTACGTAGAACTAGAAAAGTTTGGGCTTTGGTTTTGAAGGTATAAAAATGGTGTGGAAGGACCTGAGAATGTACGAGTGCAAGTTACGTGTTTGTGGACTAGGTTTAACTGGTCCAGTCCCATCCTAATATTTTGGACTTGAACCAGGCTGGTTCTATACTTAGACAAAACAAACTAAGAGGTATTTAAGGAGTTTGAAATCTCACAAATGCATTTTAAGAATCTGAACGACTGAACTGGAGGAGATCTAATGTTAGTTAAAGTATAATAATGTATCTATCATCATCAAACTCCCTAAGTAATTTTACAAGGATGCATAGTGTTGAAGAATTGATTTTGGAAAATTGATGGTGTTACATGGGAAATAAGGAGAAATAATCATATATTTCCTTTAACTTTAATCTTGATGTTTTCATGTATACTACTTTAATTTTTGAGTAATAGTGATAAATACATTGCATTCTTGATAGAGAGAAAAGGATTCTATGGATTTCATGCAAACGGCTCCTTGGCTGGGCTTGCTTCCTGGAGGAGATGGTCAAATAGTAACTTCTCAAGATGGTGAACACAGCCCTGTTGTTAGTCTCTTTAAATCAACAGCTGCAGCAATGGTTTCATACCCTGGTTGCCCATCACCTACCTCTTTCCATATTATGTCAAAACAGGCAGAAGCTGCAGGTGTGCTGTTGGAATGCTTTCTAATTGTTTTGCTGTTAGCTTGCCATGTTTCTTTGTATAAATAAAGGCACTAATGCTTCATGTTAAAAAATTACTTGAGAAACTTAAGATTTTAACTATAGGAAATATGATGGCCATAAGATATTTCAAATGAAGGAAATGAAATAGAAATAAATAAATTAAAGGAAAAAAATGTACAACTCAGTTTAGTATCATTATAATGCAACAGGCATGAATGTCATTGTCTAAACATATTCATGGAGAAATTATGGTGAAAACCTAACAGAATGTCTTTATGTCAAGAGATATGCAACAGCAATAACTTTATCTTACTATGTGAGGTTGACTATATATGATTTTGAACCCAGTCATAAAAACAATTTCTTAAGATTGGACATATAAATTTTATACTGGTTCAATTACCATCATTGTGATCTACATATTGTCCCTAAAGAACCCTTTCTGGGATTTCCACTAAAATCAAAGCTCATACAACCAAAACATATCTCACTTTTGTTGTTCTCGGGATCCCACAACCCAAATGCCTTCAGCCAAGAGATACTCCACTCTTGATGTTGGGGGGGTTCAAACATCACAAAATAGATAAAAATACAGTGTTGTAGTAGCACACTCCCTTGGTGCGTGAATCTACCAATGCAAGCTCTAAAATCTCAATTTGATGGTTGAATGTATTTGGCTTGAAATTTTGGCAGCATAGTGGTACTTTTTCCAAGTTCAAAAACCATGGCTCAAGTATTCAGAAATTACCCCTTAAAATAAAATTTCAATGGGCCACACAAATGACAAATCCGCAGAGAGTAATAGATTATTGCACTGGTAATCAATTACTCTCAGTTGTGACTGACCCTACTAACCGTCTAATTGATTACTGCACCAGAACAGTCAATCGAGTTATTTCACAAAAACAATGAATTACTTTGTGTGGATACTCTCTGGTAATTGATTATTGTACTTTGATTGTAATTGATCAAATTTCCAGTGGCAGTAGTTATAACAAATCCTTTTTTGAGCCAAACCAACATTTACCATTTAGTGAGATTTAACATTATTGCTAAATCACTTAAAAATCATAAAAACAAAACTGCCCAAAATCAACAAAATTACATAATACAATTTAACTAATCTAAAAGTGGATCATCAAAATCATTTTGAGAGAGGCACGTAGTCCAAAGTGCTTTTGAGAGGCTCAGCATCTGCATTTTCTGCCACCACATTCTTCTTTCAACTCTTATCCACAATAATACCCACTACATCAGGCATTATGCCTGATTTTAAGCAACTAATAGCATAAAATTTTAGTGAGAAAGAAAATTGTTAGAATAGACGGAGATGGCCAAAAATATCTTATCATATCTCACAGTATCCTCTAGGATTAGTTTTCCTGTTTCCTTATTTAGTGACCATATTTCCTTATATTATCATAATTTTTTTATCTATTTAGGTAGGAGTATGATTACTATAAATAAGGCTTAGTGCTTTAGGTTTTATGAACACATCAATGCGTTGTAATACATCACATTAATATCAATTAAACGCACTTCTTTTTCTCCCTCTATACCCATAGCCTTTTTTATTCCACATATACATTAATATACCTTTGTATTTATAATAAATTCTTTGTCAATAAAACTTTCTGACTTTTGGTTGATTAGAATCAACTCTGGGGGTTTGATTTTAACAAAATCCTTTTATTATTTATTTCTTCTAGAGATGTTAACGCTATGCTTTGTGTTCATTTACTTTGTGATCTGTAATTTTAGGACAAGAAAAGGACACTTCGTATTATACATTGATCAAAATTACATGAGATATATAGGCAGAGCTGGCTAGTAGAGATCATAACCACCTTGATTATAAAACAAATACAAAGATAAGATAGGGAAAGGGAGAATCAAATCAGATCAGATATAAACAATCTGATATTCATCATAACTACCTAAATCTTCGAGAATCCTTATTTGAATTTAAAATAAAAGCACATACATGATCCTTTATCAGTGGCTCAGACCTTGTTTCTTTTATTGCAGATCTTTTATACAAGGCTAACTTGAATACTGGAAGTGTGCTGGAGTATGCACTTGCTTTCACTAGTGCTGCGTTGGATAAATATTGTAGTAAATGGAGTGCTGCACCCAAAACAGGCTTCATTGACATAACAATTTCTAAAGATTTCTATCGAATATACAGTGGTCTCCAAATTGTAAGGAGCAACCTTCCACATCCCACTTTCACTTTTCACACTGCTTAATAACTTGCTTGTGCTTTGAATGAGGAATTGACTCCGCATATGAAGTTCTTTACATGTCGAGTTTAATTATTTGTATCTCCATACACCTTTTAGCTCCATGTTTTGGTAGGTTAAATTGGCCCCTGTTTAATTCCCTGGGAGGGGGGGATGGGATGGAAACTGCCTCAAGCATAGAAACTAAAATTTAGCTTGAACCACTTTGTAACATCTTTGTTTAATACATTAATAAATTTCCTACTGTGGAATTACACACACACATGTATATATGATTAATGTGTGCTTTTGCTTGAGCTACATAGGGATACTTGGAAGAGTCTGCTCAAGTGCCATCAAATAGTCAAGAAAGGCTGGGAGATTCAATTGCTTGGGGAGGCTGCACTATTATTTATTTGCTTGGGCAGCAGCTGCATTTTGAGCTCTTCGACTTTTCGTATCAGATCCTCAATATCGCTGAAGTGGAGGCTGTATCTGTTATGCAAACACATAAGAACTCACAATTTGCTGTCCAGGTTTATTTTACTTCTTCGAATCACCCAAAAGAATACTTGCTAGGTTTACATAATCAGTGTCTATTAATAAAATTATTGCTTTCATTATTGTCCACACTTCACGCAAACATTATAGAATTGTTTTCCGTCTTGCTCAACTATTTATTCTTCTTTATTGCATTTCTAGAAAATTGTATGTTTTTTCAATTCACAAATACAATGATAAAGATTATATCAACTTCAGTTTCATCATGTTAAAACATATCAAATTTAATTATATGGATGTCCTATCAGATGTTTTAACAATATCCAAATGGTACATAGTTATGAAGAAGCTGCGACCTGATAGTGCAATTTAAATTCCAGGTCCTCGCGGCATAAGGCGCGATGGTTTTCTTTGTGTGCTGCTTAAATAGCATTTATTTTTCTTTTAACAGGGATGGGAAGCCTTATTGGAAGCAATGAAAAAAGCTAGGAGATTAAATAACCATGTATTCTCTATGCTTAAAGCACGTTGCCCGCTTGAAGAAAAGACAGCTTGTGCTATTAAGCAAAGTGGTGCTCCTATACATCGTATAAAATTTGATAACACAGTTTCAGCATTTGAAACACTGCCGCAGAAAGGTGCTTAAACGAGTAGTCTAGTTTTAGGCTTCCTGCAAATTCTGTGCCCTGTTCCCTGTACGTTGTACATGTAACTCTGTGTTGTTATATGTATATGTTTCATGAGCTGAGTTTCTATGCAGAGGTGGCTACATTTTTTAAAATATCGCTGTCAGAGTACCGCTGTAATGGAACTCAGTCAGTTGGCGGTTACTATCACTTGCTATTAGTTATAAGCTTGATGTATAAAAACTCTTTCTATAGTTAGAAATGAGAAATATATTGATCATAATATACAAGTACAATCATGAATAGATGATCAATATTGTTTTAATTAGTTTTCATCTTAATCATCGTTTTGAAGTAGAAATTTGAGATTTGCTTTGCTCACACTCTCATTTCTCATTTGATTAACTTTCATTATATCATATATAAATTATCACGATTAGAAGATAAGTATGCACGATTCTTAAGTTATTATGTCACAATTAACTAATATTTAGTCCTAACAATTCATGCATGTACGGTTATGACTCAAACTTATAGTTCTTATTTAAATAACTAATACTTTTCACATAATATACTCTCCTAAATACATGTCAGTGTAAGAAACGCAAAAATACGATAACAGTTATTAAGATTAAAAATAATTGGCAATTGAGATTACAACCTAAATATAAATACATCTTAGGAGGCTACTAACTTCATTATTATCATTCATTGCTAACTTTGTTGGCTTGTTTTTATCCTTAATTGGTTATTTGATTAATATAAATTGTAATTTCAGTGAACATTTAAAATAAAAATTTCAAAATGTTTTTTAATAAAAAAATTTGGAACAATATTATCACCAGTTTGGTTTTGCTTAATATTTTATGCGTCCATTTTTTATTTTTTTCTTTCATATAATTAAATTTGCTGTTTCTTTTTGAACATATGTTTGTGTAACTAGTTTAGGAACTAAGAAAAAACTAAAATATATAATATTTTTTTTTATTTTCTCAAATTGTTAAATTCTTTTTAAAAGATTTTACTCTATAGTATATGATTTATTATACATTAATTATGCATTTAATTATAGTATATGATTTATTTAGTTCACACAAACATTAATTATACATTTAAGATAAAGGCAAAGTTTACAACCCAGACAGAATTTTAAACCGAAGTAATTTTAAACACTTAAATATAATACTTGATAGAGAAGTAGTCATATTTAAGACATTGACATTATGGCAAGATGTTAAATATGAGAATCTGTTCTGGTTGACAGTAATCATTTAATAGTGATTTTGTCATTTTATATGATTGACTAAGTTCTTTAATTACAAGGAATCAGTTCCGGATTCTGCATTCCTTAAAAGCCTGTTGTTTGTTGTGCTAATTAATATAGGTATAAATAAAAGGAACATTCATAATTATTGCATTCTCGTGCGCTCCTTAGACTTCAATTTAATTCACGCGCACCTTACACTCTCCAGCCTCTGGTATGGGCTGGGCCGGGCCGGGCCCAGTGGGTCGATGACGTACCTTTATAACTAGCTTATTATCTATATTTATTTATTATTAGAGTTTTCACTCTACCACGCTACACGGTATCTGCACTCTGCACACGCGCACTCGCAGAGAGAGACAAAGAGAGAGAGAGAAAGAGAGTTAAGTTGTGTGTTGTGTTGTGAGGCATGACATGACAGAGACAGAGACGCATTGCTTACTGTTTATAATTTCGTTAACTGTCATCATTCTGATACAAAGAGAAGAGAAGAGAGAATTTTCAGTTGTTTGAATTAGGAAGAAAGAAAAAAGGGAATGAATTTTGGGAGTTAATAGGAATCGTGATGGCGAAGAGGGAGCGAGTGAGAGGAGTGTCGGCGTCGGAATTGAAGGAGAGGTTGAGGGAATTGGTGAAGGCTATCGTCGACTCCGACGACTACACGGTGGAAGCCGCGGACGAAGCCATCGCCACCCTTTCGGCTCTCAAACATTTAAAGTCTCCAAACTCTTTGGACGACTTTCCCCTTCCTCCCGAATTTCGATGCCCCATTTCAACCCAATTGATGACCGATCCCGTTATCTTATCCACGGGCCAGGTTAGGTTATTCCCTCTTTTCAATTTCACTTTCGTTTTTTTTTTTTTTTTTTTCTGGTGGTGTTTGGTTCTTTTTTTTTTTTCTTTTAGAATTCACAATCTCTCACGTGCAATACGGCACA
>Ga0099825_1001040_pt1 | contig 33868 bp, 10 predicted proteins | sample SiratroredBW_FD_76838 | JGI IMG/M metagenome (GOLD analysis project Ga0099825, IMG submission 76838) | Root nodule microbial communities of legume samples collected from California, USA - Siratro red BW | ecosystem: Host-associated > Plants > Roots > Nodule | place: USA: California | collected...
ATATATATACCCATTTTAGTGTTACACACTCTTTTTCTCTCTCTCTTTCCGCGTCGACCACACCCACACAAAAAAAATAAATTTATATATAAAAAAAAAAAAATATATATATATATATATATATATATATATATATATATGTATATGCATATAAGCATTCATAGCTAGAAAAAACCTATTTAAGAACTTTTTTTATCTCTTGAAGAAAAGTATTATGGCTCTTAATAAAGTGATACAGCGATTGAGTTTTAATATTGTTTCTTTTGATTTGAAATAAACTTTGAAATAAGTTATGGTGGAAGGAGATCATCCATCTTGTATGCGTTCAATGTTACTTTGAACATGGAATAATATTTGATCTAATAAATGTAATGAAAAACAAATTATCTTGAACTATTGATTTAACTACTTTACTCAACAAAACTGAATTATTTCTTTTAGAGCCTTCCTTCTCTTTAAATAGATAAATGATATTTTGTTTTCTTCATTTTAGTGAATTTCAACATAACTATGTCTTAGCTTATTGGGATTCTCCTTATCCCTAGTTGACTAAACTAATTTCAATTTATTAAGATCATATTGATTGTGTCTTAATGAATTCACTAAATTGTTAACTTATATTGAGCTATATATAAACAAATATTATAATATAACGTGCAGTTCACCTTAATTAATCAGTTATTAATTAATTAAGCTCTATAAAACTCCTTACACAACAAATATGAACGCAGCCATTATCCTTTACACCTCGTTTTTTAGCGCATATATTATCTCTTATTTTGGGAAAAGTCAATAACGTAAATGGACATGACATTATATATACATGGTATTTGGTACCCATTAGAAAAAAACTTTAGGTTCACACTCAAAAAGAGATCATCCTGAATAAAGTTTATTAAAATGTATAAAAGGATGTAAATCAGAAATATATTTAAATATTCTGAATAAAAATAAAATTTACTGATGAGATGAGAAGTAGAGAAAAAAAAAAAAAACTTTGCTCCTCCTAAGCAAGTTAGTTTTAATGGTAGTTAAGGTGTCGTACAAGTAATATCTAGGGCAACTTAATCAATCTATTACATGTTGAATTAATTACTTATCCAAACTCGTTTTTCCTAATTTAGAGGACTTGAGATTTTTGTTTTTATTTTATTTTGAATGTTATATTTCTAAGTGATTATTTTATTAAGGTCAAGTTTAACCGAGTGCATCTCAGACTATGTTAAGTAAGACCCACCTCTAGTCGAGTTAAGAAGAGCCCACCTATGGTCGAGTCAAGTGGAGCCACGTCGGGTTAAGTTGATTCGAGCCCACGTTGGATCAACTCGAGTCATGCACACATAGAGCTAAATCGGGATGAGTCTACATCAGGCCAAGTAAAGTCAGGCTCTCCTCAAACTGAGTCAAGTTAGGTCCACGTTGGGCTAAATTGAAATGGGTTGGGTCGAGTAAAACTGATGTCAAGCTAAGCAACTTAGGCTCACATTAGGATAAGTCAAGTCGGATGAGTTGAGTGGGTCATGTCGGGTCTAGTTAAATCAAGCCCACATTGGGCTGAGTTGAGTTGGATCCATGCTAGGGTGAGTAGAGTTGGGCTCATATAGGATCGAGTCAAGTTGGGTCGATGTTAAGTTAAGTCAAGTCAGATTCACAGAGCCAAGTCAAGTCATGCCTGCATGGAGCCAAGTCAAGTCAAACCCACCTCAGACTAAGTTTGGTTGGGCTCACCTTGGATTGAATCAAGTCGAACCCATGTCAAGCTAAGTTAAGTGATGTCCATGCTGGGTAAAGGTAAGCCAAGTTTAGGTTTGGCGGAGTCGAGTCAGACTCATGTCGAGTCAAATCAAGTCAAACCCATGTTAAATAGAGTTATGTTGGACCCACGTAGAGTTCAGTAATGCTAGACCCATTTCAAGACAAGACGAGTTTGACTCAGTTTGAGATTATTCGAGTCAAGTTTATATCTGAATGTGTTAGGTCAGGTTAAGACAAGACTAAGAAAGATTTGACCCATACTAGACAATGTGAGTCCATGTCAGGTCAAGTGTAATTGAACCTAAGTTGAATTAAGCCAACATAGTCGAGCAAGTTAGATTAGATCATAACCTTCTCATTAAGTTGCAAATAATAAAAATTAATTAAAAAAATAATTTATAATTAATGTAAAATATTTATAAATCAATTTACAATTTAAAATATTTTAAGACTTATGTAAATTCTAAAAAAATATTTAAAATTTAATTAAAATTTTGTAGTAAATCAAACTACTCATTTTAATCCTAACCCTAACTCACTTTATAGGAATTTTGGAGTTTAAGGTTTTTCAACTTACATTTGGTAAGCAATAATAAAAAAAAAAACTTATTTTATGAGTAAAGTGGAGTTAACCCATGTGTCATGCATCAAATTGACAACTTTACTCATCTATAACAACGGCTAAAATTACTATTTGTGTTATTACCAAATCCAACCAAAATGTAATATGAGCAATGGGAATAAATCGAAAATTATTTTATTTATCCTATATAAATTTATAAAGATTCTCCCTTAATCAAACAAAAATAGTAAATAAGTAAACAAGTAAACAAGTTTGGAAACAAACTAATTAACTATAATTCAAGTAATCATGATTCAATACATCGAATAAAGGAAAGTTAAAAGATATCAATATAATACATGAGCTAAACTCAATTTGACTCGATGTAAGCTCAACTTAACTCAGTCCAACATAAACTAAACTCAACTCAGTCAAACATTGTCCTAAATTGACTCGATCAATGTGGGCTCTAGTTTGGACTTGACTCGACATTGACTCAATTTGATCTAACTTGTGCTAATCCTTGTTTCGTTTGGTTAACCATGACTTGGTTCAGGCCTTATTCAGTCTGATCTAAATCCATCCATCTTGACCTAAATTGTACTTGATTTGACATGGATCCATGTTTGACTCGACTTTGTCTATATGAATTTGAATTAAGCAAATCTTTTTGTGTATATCTTTTAATTACTTTTTATTTTCAGTTTAAATAAGAATTTTTACTTTAAAAAATATTTCATAAGTTAATCTTTACTCATTGGATTTTTATTAGTATTTTGCCACTTAAATTTTTTGATATATAAACCTTTTTATCTTGTAGGCCTTTTTAGTTATGACTATATATATATATATATATATATATATTATTTGGCTCCACTTAAAATATACCTATGTTGTCCTTCCATCGTTTGGGAAGAATGTATATGACATAGTGGAAGGAGTATACATACACAAATCTCATAAAAAAGTTGTTCCATAGAGAAGAAAGCCATGGAAATGAAAAAAAAGAAAAACGTGAAAACATCACTATTAGGAGTAACTATTACTTCTTACTATATAATATACTTTTTTTTTTACATATACTATTTCTAATTTCTATATAATTAAACAGAAAAAAGAAAAAAAAATTCTTTTATTTTGTCCACTACCAAAGAATTCCTTGTTATTTTTGGTTTCCATTGTTTTTACTTTCTTTCCTACCATTTTCAGTTGTACCTGACATCCGAAGATATGAGAAACGCGGGAAAGTATTTGATGTAGAAGTAGGGTGTGGGAACCTTGGAAAAAGGGTTAAATCTGGCAGCAAAAGTAACAGAAACAAAACACTGATCATTATTCATGGCTGGCTCAGCTACCTATACGCCTAGCTACAAACAAATCAATGAGGGGACAAAACCAAACCAACATCACACATAATAAGGCTAAAATAAAATATAGTCCTCTGCTGGATAAAGATCCTCTCAGTGCCCTTCATCTGCCCCATAGATTCCTCCATCTATATAAAACAAATTCCTTCTTCCAACTCACCATTTTATCTCACACCACATTATCAATTATTAACTTCCCCTTTTCATTCCACTGCGCCGCAGTAGTCTCCCTTCGCACTCCCCAGTGTCGCGCATGCGCATATCATACACAAAAAAAATCATATAACGTACATTCATCAAATCTACTTGTCTTCATGAACAAAAAGAACCCAGATACGTAATCCCTTTACGTGCATAACACAAACTATATATAATTTGAATTTCAGTATAGCATTTTGTTCCCCCATCTATTTACTTTGGAGTTCAAACTAAAAATAAGTTGGTGTGGGATCGGGTGCTATTAGCTAGGCTTATGTGGTGCTATAAAGGGGTGTTGCGGCTTTTCCAATTGGGTTTTGTTTGCGTTTGCTGTAGCTGTTCAATTCTGAAGGAAAAATTGAAAAGAAGGTTCATGGTGGTGGGGTCTGATCCTTTGGATTAATTTGACCCCAAGAATTCCAATTGACTGCACCCATTACGAGGGATGAGTGTTCCAATTTTTGACCAAAATCATGGTGCGGACCACACATCTACCATGTAGCTTATTAACCTATTTCGTTAATCATCGTGATAATGATGTGTAGAATCAAACTTGACATTTGTTATTCGTACAAACTTCTCACAGTGTTTGGAAAATTCAAAGTACTTATATCATAATCAGTGAGAAAATTATGGGGATGAGATATGTTAACTTATCATTGGTCTATGTTGGTAAAAAGAAAAGAAATCATTACTATGATGGAGCAAATCATACTACAAACAGTGGCTAACGGAACATTATTTCGAAATTTAGACTATGGTTGAAAAAGATAAAACGTGAGTGCTATGTTTTATATCTTTAGTAATGATTATTATATACGTACTCAATACCCTCTTGTTAACCAAAAAGAGGGGTTAAAATATTATAAGATGAAGAGGAGCATCCAATAGAAAGAGAAAAAAAATACAAAATTTTGGAAGAAAAAAACAACCCTAAAAACATTTGCGCTTTAAATATTTTTGAGAAAAACTTGAACTTTTAAATTGAGTAGAGATCGAGTTGGCCTTTCTGAAATGTCTCTCATTTTCTAGGAAAAGAAGGAAAGTAAAGAAAAGAAGAAATAAAGCAAAATATGTACAATCGCAGCATAAAGATATAGGTAGCTTGAGATTGAAGGCTCTTGGCAGATTTTAAGTTTTCCCATATCTGAAAAGTATGTTAATCATGTGTTCGTCTGGTTGAAAGCCAAACAAGCATCTCTAATATACCTAGTCATAATTTTTAATTAAAACCCAACTCTTATTAAAACATATATTACATGATAAAAGTTTTGAATTTAATAATTGAATTTTAAGAATAAAAATATTTAACTCTCTAATTAAATTACTTTTTGACTGATAAAACTTAAAAAAATAAATATAATTATAAAGATTTACATTTTATAAGATCTCAAAGTTACAGTTAAATTTGCGAGAAAATCTTTAAAATAATAATACATCATAAAATATGCTTAAAATGAAATAAAATGTCATATAAATATTTTATGATCATTGTATTGGAGACTACCCTGAAACGATTTGTGATTAAATCATTTGCGTACAGAAACCTTTGCCACCTTTACATGTGGACATGTCACGATCAACTGAAATATTTTTTATGACAAAAGAGGAAAAAAACACTTTTTCTTCCTGATAAGTCCAGAGAATACTTATACAAATTTTGTCTCTTTAACTGCTTTATCTGTTGAAGAGATGATATTGCTATATTGGGTAATGATATTATGAGTGCATTATTATTGGTTAAATTTATTAAAAATTAAAATTAAGAAAGAAAAAAATGTATATTTTAATCAATTAGTACTGCTATATTTTTTTTCTTCAAAATTTGTAAGATAACAAAAATGAGGAATGCGTATTGTAAGGTACCTTTCTTAATTTTTTTTGTTTTCCAAACAAATAAAATATATATTTTAAATTTTACATTAAGAGTGGTGGCGTCCATGCATTTGATTGGTAATTTGTATCCTTAATCAACCTTTCTATACTATCCGTAGTCAAAATTTTAATCATACATTTTTAGTCCAATGGCTCGCATAAATCAAACAAATACTGTAAGCTCTTAATCTAATACGTTGGTCAATTTAATCGAGATTAATCAATCACCGAATGTGAGATTTGTCAATGATAATATATGGAATTTATCAAATTTCCAATAAATTTTATAATTATAATGGTATTATAAGATTAGTCAACCAAACCTACTCAAATGGTAAAAAGAAGAAAATAAAATCGCTTGAAATTATTAGTAAGTAGATGTTTGGAGAAAGAACAATAATGACCTCTCATGTTTTGTGTTCACTAAGTTCTTTTTTGAGTAATCATATTTTCACAACATGTACTTTGTATACAATTATTTGATAATTTTATAAATTTAAGTAAATCTTTAGATAATGTTTAAATTTTGTTATTAAAGGTTGTCAAATTAATTGTACATATAAAAAGAAAAAGTTGTTAGAACGTTATTTTATCTGTATATAATTATTAATATGTATTTACAATTGTTCAACGTGCTAGTTTAATTTTCTTTAATGTTCAGTATAATTATTAAAAAGTATTTACAATTGTTCAAAAGCTAGTTTATTGTTGTTTTTTTAATGCTCTCTTTGAATTGGATGATCCTTTTTGCATGGATTGGGTGATCTTTTGCAAGAAAAAATGAAGGTGTTGAACTATGTGTTACTATTCACATTTGAAATTAATATGTTGTGATGATCTATAGAGGCATAAAGAGAGGGGTTGAGGATGCATTGTCCCCTCAAATATGAGATGAAATACTTAAAATAATGTGTTATAAGTGTTTTAATTAAATTGAAACATAATAAAAAATGGTTGAAGGTAGAATCAATTATACCTCAACACATAGTCGATTATGGGTGAGACATCATCGGTTATGAGATCTTCAACCATAATTCATTATGCCTCCCTTCAAATAATCATGTAGAAGTTGATTCAAAAATTTGATTTTTGTTTTGATTTGTGTGAAATAAAAAAAATCTAAATCTAGTTTTAATATTAAAAATATTAATTCACCTTTATCTTTTATGTTTGTATGTAAAAAATTTGAACCTCATTTCTAATTTATTATTCACATACTTATATATAAATTAAAAAAAAATTCTCAATATTTTCTTTTGCATCGGGTAAACAAATCACTTCAAAACTATCCATTATTTAAATTTATTTTGTATTCATTGTCAATAAAATACAATCAAGGACAAATTACTTATCCATTTTATAACCACACAATTATTTTTAATTTTGTTCAGTCACATAAATTTCATTTATTACAAGCTTTTTATTCAAATTCACTCAATTTCTCTTAATTCAAATACGACATTTTTTTTTTGAAATTATTGTTATTAGTATTAACCAAATCGTTGAGATTTAAATTAATATTAAAAATATTTTTTTTAATTAAATAAATTTTAAAATAAAAACATTAACGGATGCTAAATTGCTTTAAAACAAAAATCAATTTTAAAATTAATAATAAATTAGCTAATGATATTTAAAGTTGATTTCAGAAATTAACACTAATAAATTAAAATTAATAATTTTAATTAGAGTCACACTAACATTCATCACAAATTCAATACTATTAATTAATTAATATCAATTTTTCTTCATTAACATGAGTTAAAATCCGACACTAAATATCTATATTCTTAGTATCTAGCCATTATGTACATATAAAATCTATCCTAACTTTTGTCGTCTTCCATTTAAGGATAATGTATTCTAGATGTAAAAAATAACGAACTACTTTATATCTAAATGGTGTCTCCAATTAATTATAGTGTTAGTGGCCCGAACTGTTTAGCCCTTAGGTATCACTTCACCAACAGCCCTAATGATTATCTCTCACCGCAGTAGTGGAAAACTAGAAGTTTTTGGGAACACACCACAACACAAAAGCAAATAAAGAAACAAGACCTAGAATACACAATCATCAAGGAGCAATGATATCATGCTGATGATTGAAACAGTAGTAATCCATCATCATCCATCTCTATACTATAACAAACACAATACAAGAAGAACAACGCAGTGAGGTTAGGTTTAGGAGGGTAACGTGAGCACACCCTCACTTCATTCACCTGACACAAGGCCATAAGTGGATATTATAAAACTCCTATACTATTATACCTTTAACGTTCTTCTTTCAGCTGTCACCCTTCCCATACAATTTTGTCAGTTTAGTCCCAAAAACTTGCCCAGTCCAATAATATCACTATCAATTGAATGACATTACTCTTGTGCTAATCAATCTGTTGGAATACCAGTTCACTTTACAACATCATTGGTGCAGCCTCTTTCTATTTCAAATCAAATATATAAATTTCATTATTTAATAATTATAAATTATACATAAAAAAATTCATAACTTCATTCATAATATACTAATATAGCAAATTACATAAATAATAATAGATAATTATACATATATATGGTGAACACTAAAATAAAATATCATTGTTTCATTATTTCAAAATTGTATTACACAACAGACAAAATAGTGGTTTAGGTACATTTTTTATTTTCCAACTTGAAATCACAAATAGGCTTGTAAAATAGTGAGATATTAATTAATCAGTAGTAAAATATGCATGCTATATAAGAGGATAGTTGCTCGGATTTCTTTTAAAGATTAATAAAGATAAATAGGCTAAATTGAAAATGGTCTTCCTTTAATTATTCATTCGAAATTTTACTTCTACTGTTTTTTTTCACAGTTCCCGTATTTCGATAAAATCTACAATTTTGCTCTAAATAAACTTTGCATATTTAATTTCTTTGTTTAATATTTTAATTAATTTTTGTATGATACCTTAAATGAACACGTCTGAATACAAAAAAAAAGTTTAAAACAAATGGAATTAGATAAAAGTTGTTATTTTTTTGAAATCATGAAGAAAGAAACACACAACTTGAAATGAATAGCTAAAAGAAAATCAACATTATAATTTAGGCAAATAAATAGGTATTTTTTTCCAAATCATGAGAGACTAAACATAATCTTTTGTGAGAATTTTGTCCTTATTAGTAGGTAGCAAGAGCATGGAATGGAGGGAAAAAGAGAAGAAATGAATAAGGAGGGAGAATGTGGGAATATATCCCTTGCTTGTGGGAGGAGGGAGAGAGGGTCCACTGCTTTTGGGGTCCACAAGCAGAGTGCTCTTTCGGTATGTGTTCTTTATCGATCACCCAAATATTCTCACCTAGCTTCTGTCACTTCATTCAGACATCTTTGTTGTGCCAACTATGTTTGTGTGTCTTGCTCTCTCTTCTCTCTCTCTCACACATACTTATTCATTCACAATTACCTCTTCCAAACGGCTACACTTTGCTTAATGCTTATCTCATTCCATACCAACCAATAACTGTGACTGTGACACTGAATATTTTATCTGGTCAAGCTGAGCTAAGCACTGGGGCCACATATTATAAGGGCCCACTGTTTTGTCACCGACGGGGAGTTATGACACAAACTCTCTCTCTATAAAGGACAATATCTCAGCTCAACTCATTCCTCTCACCTTTTTCTTCCTTCATATTCACTGTCACTTCCCAACTAACACTCACATTGTCGCACAACACAATCACAACGCAACTCATACACAACGGAGTACACTGCCTCCCTCTCTTTTTCACCTACACTTCCACTTAGCCAACACTATTCTTTCGCTCTTCCGTGCTCATCATACAGTACTATTGCTAGCTAGGGCACTAAGATAGTAACAGACTTGTTCATCAGAACTCCCAGCTCCTGATTTTTCTTGTAAATGGGTTTTTCCTCTCTCCACGTCTGCATGAACTCATCAGATCAATGGCTGCAGGTATGCATGAGTATATCTATGAAAGAAATCTGTTTTCTTCTAGTTTTCAAACCCCTCAGAACCATGTTGTTATATTGATATGTATGTACTTATTATGAGCGAATTAATGAGTAGTCATTATACTTGGACATTCCAACCCTAGTAGTACTTGTTATCTATTATTAAGTCTTCATAATTCATACCACAGTAACGAAATACAACGGTTTGACTAGAGAGTTTTAGGCTTTTAGCTGATCGAGATTTACTGTTAGAATTATAAAATATTAATCAAGAAGCTATAGTAGCAGCATGTATAGAGTCAAGTTGGACCATGCAATTATCTATTTAAATTAGAATGTTTTGCTACTCGAAAGGGAAGGGGGGGAACGTGAAAAAGAGAAGGGAAAGAAAGAAGAGGGAGAAATAGCAGAAGAATAAAGAGAACGTCCCAATCCAAGATAAGACAAAATTGACAGTACGCAACACATTTTCCTATACATTAATTATTGTTTCTTTATATAAAATGTCAGGGCACAATTCACGAGGAGTGTGGGGTGGATTCTTCTTCACCATCAGGCGACATGCTTCCTTGCTCGAGAACGATGACAGAGAGGAGGCTAAGACCCTCACAAGAGCAAGCCCTCAAGTGCCCTAGGTGTGACTCAACACACACCAAGTTCTGCTACTACAATAACTACAGTCTCTCTCAGCCCAGGTATTTCTGCAAAACATGTAGAAGGTACTGGACCAAAGGAGGCACTCTTAGGAACATTCCTGTTGGAGGTGGTTGCAGAAAGAACAAGAAAGTTTCTACTAAGAAACACAATGACCACCAACCAGCTATTAATCAAAACCAAACACAACCTGCAGGACCCTCTTATATTCATAATCACAAAGATCTTCAACATTCCTTCTTGGATGTGCAGTTTTCCCACCTCAACAATTTGCTTGGGACTAATGCTGGGGTACTGGGAAACCCTAATTTCATGGATAGTAAGTATAGCATGGGAATGCTAGAGAACCCTGGGCCTATTGACTTCATAGAAAGCGGGTTGGATAGTATGAATATGATTAGGGGTTCTACTAGGAGTTTGGATCTTCTTGAAAATAGTGATATGAGTGTGGGTGGTGGTGTTGGGCTTGGTGATATGAGTGGCGCCTACAATGGATTTCCATTGAATTATCAAGGTCTTCCTACTGCAGCATTTGGAGGCATGTCCCTTGATGGAAGCATCAGCAATGTTGGAACTTATATAATGGACTCTTGCCAGCGACTTATGTTGCCCTATGATGCAGGTCATAACATCCTGAACGGTTCAATTGATGTGAAGCCAAACCCTAAGCTGTTGTCCCTTGAATGGCAAGATCAGGGTTGCTCTGATGCTGAAAAAGTGTCAATGGGATATCTTAATGGTTCAGGATCATGGAGCGGCTATGGCTCTTCCACAACAAACCCTTTGGTCTAGGGCTAATAATTAATCTCACTTCTCATGAATCATGCAGAGATATATGATCAAAGGTGGTGTTAATGGGCTAATTAATCTCGTTCGTATCCTATATAATTTATTATATTATAATTATTGTTCATAAAGCTTTTTGCTAGGAGGGTTCTTTATATGTATCTTTGGTAATGTTTCTATGTTCCAAGTTGGTCTTTGATTGTTATTGACTTAACAAAAAGAGTGTGAACGGGGCAGCTTCAGTGTCAAAATGGACTGCTTTGGTGCATTAGTACCTTTAGATTCTTCTTGTCTTGTGTGCGCAGAAGCTCTCTGATAACTTTAGGATTTGTTGTAACATCGAGGATGATATGGTAGTTCTTTTTTCATGTTGAAGAAAATGTGCAGTAGTGCTATATTATATTTATTTCTATGTTTGTAGGCTTCGTTATGTGTCCTTAACTATTCTTGTGCTGACTCCTTTTACCGTTAGAAATTTGAGTAATATTTTCCATGGAACCTCAAATTTTTCTAGGGCGGAACTTCAGTTGTCCAGAGATTGTATTGTGTTCATATTTAACGAACTTAATTTAATTATTGAGAAATTTTAATTAGCTGACTATATTAGTTAAACAAAAAAAATTATCACTTTAACTAAAAAGTTACCTAAGAATTCAATTTTCCATAAGTTGAGTTTTTTCCTCCTACAAAGCCCAGTGATAAGATCTCCACTTTCAAAATATCTTAGTTCAATAAGGCACGAGAACAAGCTAAAAATGAGTTTATCTCTCTCTATAGTAAAAGACAAGATGGTTTGAGGTTTGAGGTTTGAGCTGGGTTGTGGCTTGAAGTATGGCACATTTTTTTTCAGTAATGAATATATTACAAATATTTACAGAATTACCGCAAGATTAGATTGTTCGTTGTGTACTTGAGCTCTGGGTCAGTGTAATACCTAATAGATTAATACAAACATTTTCCTCATTGCAATCTGCCTAGCTCAACTCTAATGCAGAACTGTTGTAAGCACATGATCCATATTCCTTTTGCTTCATCCAGTTTAAATATACAAACGGTAGGGACAAGAGAACTTCATTTAATTCATCAATTATTTGTTCATATTATAATATATTAAATAGATGTTTTAATTGTTAAAAGTATTATTTTTGTTTGTTATTTATACTTATCCGTACGTCTAAGAATGTTCATCATTTAAGATAAAATTTCTCTGTAAGCAATTTTTTTTGGACTTGAACTTTGTCAATGAATTATGTTTCATTATTTGACTAAAATTATAGTCATATAAAATGTTTGGATCAAAATATCTTATAAATACAACTTCAATTTTTTCTTTTTACATTATTATTAAATTATGGTATGACTTAAATTCAAAAATCATTATTCCAAAGTTATATTAGATCACACAATTTCAGTGTAATTTGTTTTAAACTAAAATTAGATTAATATGATATGATTTTATCAATTCAAGTTGTATTATATTGGTATGATTTTTTATAATGAATTTATGTCATACTAACACAATTTATTTATTTATAAAATAAAAAAATTATTTACTTTAAATATTTCAATTCAAAATTATACAAACATGAAAAAATACCAATCTTATCCTACTTAAAAATAAAAGACGCAGTATGGTTTGTAGAGAAATGCCATCGGTCGAAACTATCTTGCAACTTTTTGCATTTTTTATATCACAATAATAAAAATAATATCACAGTTATATGAGTGATGTTGCATGCGGAAAGTTACGTCAATCTAAAATAAGTAGGATAAACAAAAGAGAAATATCTTTTAAATATGATATAGTTAAAATTTTCTAAAAGTTTCTTTTATTTCAAATTTGTCAAAATAATTATAATAAGTATATTTTTTATAAATTTATAGTGAAAGAGAAAGAGACAAATTCATTCTTTTTTAAGATAGTAAAAAAAAAGAGACCAACTCATTCATTTTCTAAAACTGATTATTTTTTAAAATAGTAGAAGAGAAATAGATAAGTACATTTATTTTCTATGTACAAATTAAACATAGAAAAACAGAAAAATAAAAGGAAAAATTATACTTTTTATATTTTTTTTCATATAGGTTGCGGTAACAATACTCTTTTTACGGGTTTAGTGTAATGGAGCAACTGATGATACGAAGGCTTCGCACTTTGCGCATGTTGTTTTGGTAATCTATATATAGTTGCTGGTTTTAAGGGTTTAAAATAAATTAAAAGGCAAAAGGTGCTTTTTAAATTAATAAAATAATTAAAATTATAATATTTATACTGTTTTTTTGAATTAATAAAATAATTAAAATTATAATATTTGTACTTAAAATTTATTTTTCAGTTTTTTATTATGTAAAATTATTTACTAAATTATCATAATTAATTTTATTTAAAATATTTCTTTTTCAATAAACAGTAAAATTAATTTAATCTTTGTTGAGACATTATTGATTTTAAATAAAATTTTATTAATTTAAGTTTTGAAAAAACTCCTCATATGTTATATATGCATTTAAAAAATAACTTTTTTATATAATTAAAAATAATCAATTAATTTATTATTTTTCAATCCTATAATCTCCTTTACCATATCTAATTCACAAAATAAATATAAATCATCAAGATTCAACAAATTTTTCAAAGTTTAGACATTTTTCTTTCAAAAATATATAACTCAATTACTTTAATTTTTTAATACCAAATAAGAAACCAAAAACATCATATATCTTAAATTGTTTAAATTTATTTTGAAGTGTGGTAATTACTTTATCTATAATATATATAAAATAATCAATTATAATGACTCTTGAGATGATTTTATAATTCCATTCTCAACATTTCATCAAACTAATTCTTTTTTACAAAAAAATATATTTTCAAATTCATTTTCTTTATTCCTTCCAAAAAAGGAAAGAAGACCTTATAATTGTTCAATAATCATATTACACATATGTTTTGATTATAAATTTTGACTATATGTCATACAAAACAGTCATGTTTAAAAAAGTTCAAAATTCTCAAGTTTGTAAGTTCAGAATTATTATCTTAGTTGACTACTTCTGGCTCAAGGACCAAGCAGGAAAATCAATGATTTTTGGCATGAAAAAGTTTAATATTAATATATTATTATAAACTTAAAAAAAATACTTAATTTTAAAATTACACTTAAAATAATTTTTAATTAAAAATTTAAAATATCTTAACTGATTTTAAATTTATATTGGTACTATAAATATTCTTTAATGACTTTAAATTTATATTGGTACTATAAATATAATATTTTTGGAACTTTCTCCTAATAAATTAATGATTAATAATATCCTTTGAAAAGACAATGAACAGTTAAGGATCCTAAATATTGAAATCATCTATTTATATGCCACTTTTTCTCTGACTCTTCACTTATCTCGTTTCTTTCTCTCTGACTCTTTCCTTTCTCTGACTCTCTTTCATTGGTTCTTCCATATCATTGTTTCAATTTGAGGATTACCTAATTCCAAATTTATTTTATCATTCTATGTTGTGTATTTATTCATGTGGTTATATTTGGAAGCTTGTTGGAGTGGTAGATTGAGAGAATTGCACTTTGAGAGAGAGTTGCACTTTGAGAGAATTGCAGTTTGTGTTGTCTTTTGCTCATTCTGAATACATCAATATCAGGTAAAAATAATATAAGATTGATGAATTGATCTCAAAATCATTTTAATTTGAGTTTTAGTTGGCTTTTGCTCATTTTGAATGCATCAATATGTGATAAAAATCAAAGATTGATGAATTGATCTCAAAATTATTTTATTTTTATTATTGTTTAATTATTTTCAAAATAATTTGTACAGATTAAAGGAAGAGCATTAGAAATTTATGATTTATAAATTTATAAATTAAATTTAAACAGACTGATTTGTGATTTCAAAACAAGATACTAGGATGAAGTTCATTACTTTGTCAATCAGGTTTTATTTTTGTCTTTTTTTTTTTATCTTAGATTGATTTTATATATTTATAAGTTATATTCAGGGATATATACTTAATTTTAGGGTTTAACATTTAGGGTTTAAATTTATGAGACTTAGTTGTCAAAGCATATAAACTTGATTGTAGTATCTTGTCTTGAAGTTTCAAGTCTCTTTCTATCTTTCTGGTTTGTCCTTTGGTGAGCTTTAAATTTAATCTATATATAAATTCTAAATCTCTAATGTTGTTCCTTTGATCTATTGATGAATTGATCTAAAAAAAAAAGGGAATAACATTAAAATTTTAGAATTTATAGATTAAGTTTAAAACCTTACAAAAGGATAAGACCAAAAGATAAAAGGACACTTTAAACTTGAGGACAAGATACTACAATCAAGTCTACTGTTTTGATAATCAAATTTTATAAATTTAAACCCTAACCCTAAAATTAGAAATTATAATATATATACCATTGAATATAACTTAATAAGTATATAAAAGGAGATTAAGGTAAAAGAAGAAATTAATTGTCAAAACAATGAATTTGATCACAGTATCTTGTCTTGAAGTCTCAAGTCTCCTTCTATATTTTGGTCTTTTTAAATTTAATTTATGAATTCTAAATTTGAAATGTTGTTCCTTTAATATATATAGATTGACGAGCCTTTATAAAATGATAAAATAAATTTAAAATTTGATAATGATCTAATAACATTTAAACACTCAAATTGAAATAATAATATTATAGAAAAATCAATGAAAGAGTTAAAAAAAACATTTTTACTATTTCTTGAATGTTTAATGTCTTTTAAAAAATATTATTAATTAAATTTTAAAAATTTTATTCATTAAATTTAAGATTATTAAAGAATATTTATAATACAAATGCAAACTTAACATCAATCCAGATATTTTAAATTTTTAATTAAAAATTATTTTAAATATAATTTTAAAATTAAGTATCTTTTAATTTAATAATAATATATTAATATTAAATTCTTTTGAAGTCTTATTTTTTTATCTTGAACTAGCCATATATATATATATATAAATAAAAGTTGACTTGTTGTTTTAAAGAAAGAATTATACGTAATTGGTGTTGACAGTGACTAGTGAAATACCCATTCTAATACACTTGTTTTTAATATAATTTATATATTCTTCATTCCTTTGGTTGCTTGTTTAATTTGGCAGTGACAATTGGATAAAGCTGCATAGGTATTGGGAAAAATTCAAGAAAATTCAGGACTTGGAATGCATTAATGCTTATATTAAGGAAAACCTTTTTCAGTGGAAACGGAGGTACTTCCTTTTGATGGAAGAGTGTCTATTTAAATATGTTCTCCTTTGCTGTGATTATTTGTGTGTCTTTTTTATAGCATAAAAAAATTGAAGAAAGAAGAATAGTTTAGGTAAAATGGGAGAAATGTCTAGGTCGAAACTATTAAGAAGGTGAGGCTTAAAGCATATACAATTATATAATTATGCAGTTAAGTGGAAGTGGAGGATAGTAATAAAAAATAGTGGATTATGGAGAGAAGTAATAATAAAATAGTGGATTATTGAGAGAAATTAAATTAGATAGTTTGATAAATATATATCACTGCAAGGAGAAAATTAACTAAGTTCAGATTTTGAGAAAATAGGTGAAATGAAGATATTTCTCTAAGGATAAATATAGTAAATCATATAAAAACTCTTGTAATAATTAGGGTGTCAGGTATGAGAGTATGGATCAACAATAGGAATGGAAGATAGTGTGAGAGACGTAAGTAGTTTTAATGGAAATTAGCTCAAGTTGATAGTCTTATAAAAGAATTATCACAAAAGGGGAAGAGGAAGACATAGGTGTGGAAGGGGGATGAATTTAGAACCTATATGTTAGATCTGCTTATATAAATGTCTGTAGGGTAATAATGATGATGGGGAAGATAATACTTTCTTCAACTTATTGTGGAAAATTAACGAAATCCCAAATGTTTTACATTTTATTTGGAAAATGTGTGTGAATGGTATGTCTACAAAAGATAATCTTTATCATATATAGTACATTAAAGTATTGTGTTTTATGTGTAGATGTGTACATATCAGTTGACCATTTATTTTTTATTTTTTGAATGTAAAACATCAGACCATGTTTAGAATTTTTGTAATAAATGGATAGGATGGGATTAACATAGGTTATGCACAAAAACACCTTCCAACATTTTTATCAATTTATCTTGTCTTACTTTAATAGCAAAGGTAATAATATTTAAAGATAATATAATTGTTTGTTATTAAATGCATATAGGAACAAAGAAACTCTGATTTGTTCATAAATGTCAAAGTGGATGATGAGGAAATTTTTGGGGTAGCTTAATTGAAAGCATACACATGGACTACAAATAAGGTACCTATAGCTAATTTGTATATTTTGATCCGTGTGTCCAAAAAAATTGTGTCTTTGTCTAAAATTGTATTAAAAGGGTACAATACTGAAAAAACATTGTTATCTAACTTACAAGACCTAGTTATTATTCTATTTTTATATGCTCTATTCCGATGGAGGCTTGGACTGATGATATTTGTTTAATAAATTTTATTATAACCATCGTTTTACATAAAAGAAATGTCACAATTTTTTTTGGAATCAGTACTAGCATCCTATATGATTAAAGACTATATAAATCTTTGCTGGTAGGGTACATTGAATGTACATTGGGAGAGGGGTTTAGGTATTTTGTAACTATGCATAAATGAACAGGTATTTTCTATGTTATTTGTATGTATATTTAACTTTTTAGAATTGTGCTACCTGGTTGGGGAGTTATAAGGAGATATTTTGATATATTTAGGTATACAACATTTTTTTTACGGAGATTGAGACATTCTTAGTGTCTTATAATATTATATATTTTTTCTTGGTCAGAAAAAAAAAGCTACATAGTTGGATGTATTACTTCTTTAGCCATTCAATCTGTTTTAGTATAATATACAATCATAAGACATTCTATAATTTTATACACAAAAAATAAGCTTTATCTTCAACCTTTCTATAATTTTATCTTAAAATAATTAGACATTCAATGGGTTAATTTTTATTATCAAAGTTTCACTTAAAAATATAACATTAGTAACTAGTGAAATAGGAGTATGGTCACACACATAATCTAATTAAAGTTTTATGTATTTTAAACTTTTGCATCGATTCTTTTAATATAATTGTGTAGTCTACACTACTTATATATATAATCACAAATGTCATCACATATCTAGTGTCTATTATTTAAAATACACATCTATATTTTTATATGATAAAAGTAAATTTTTTATTAATTTCATACTACCTATTAAATTATGAATATAAGTATGACCACACATAATATCTTATGTTTAATATTTAATTATTTAAAAGTCACTTTAATAAATAATTTAAAAATAATAAATTATTTAAAATATATTTATGATCAATTGTATTATATAATCTTATACCCAGTATTTAATTTTAAAAAAATTATAATTCAAGTACGATAAATGTTTAGTTTATACTATGTTCGCTTATTATATTATTTGTAAGGGTGTTAAGTATAGTCAATCGTACTATACTTTTAGTCTTCACCTCTAGAGTTGTTAGTGTTGTCTAGAAGATCTTTATTCTTTTCCTTGATTCTCCATTTTCTTCTATTGTTAATTTTTTTTTTTTTCTTTTTGGACTCTTCGTAGCAGTGAAAAGTTTAGTTTAATATGATTCATTGATTGGAATATATTTTTTGTAATCTAGAACAAAGAAAGTAAATACCTGACGAAATTTGTATTTAGAAAATGAATTTCACTAATTGTCTTACACCCTTATCGTGAAAATAAATTTTGTTATTAAGTGTTCAAGAGATTTTTTTTATTAGGAAGCATATGTTTATTCTATTAAGAAATTAAGATTTCAGCAAACTTGTGATTTAACTAGCATTAAATTTGTAAGAAGTTTAAGTAATTATATGCATGGAAAAAAGGTTATTTGAAGTCTAATCCTAACTTTAACCTACTATATCAATTTTTATCTATTTCACCCTATAAGTGTTTGATAAAATCTTACAAAAAAAATTTATTTGTTTTTATACAGTTTTAATCTTTTACAATCAATAAATTTTATAAAAATATTATTTTATCTAAATTTATAAAATAATCTTCTACATGAAAGCTTTCAAGTCTTGTCTACCCATTGAACCACAATAAAGAGAATAATAATTCCTGGTTATGAAAAAACACATTCAAAGGCACACCTTAATCATTTGAATTCCTGGGATGAAAGGTTTCAAGTCTTGTTTTCCCATTGAGCCAAAGTAAAGACAACGATGATTTTCGGTTATAAAAGGCACATTCCTTACAAGAGGATTATAGTGTGATTCACGATTTTACAAAATCAAAACTTCAAAGAAAATGGTTCCCGTAACCTTAGGCGCGCTTTATGTTGAACAGCTGAGTGTCACAGCAAAAATCCTTTTCCCAGAAGATTATTGTAGATCCCTTCCAAGGACAGATGTTATTAACATATTGGAGTAGGTGCTCGTATAATACAGAAGCTTTCAGTTAGCAGGCTCGTATTTGCAAATACAGTCGTATATGTTCCCTTTAATCAACTTTTCAGCAAATCTCTGATTTTTCACCATTGCAAGCTACCAAAAAAAAATGAAAAAGGTAGAGGGAAAGAAATGTGTCAAAGGCGCCCTATCGACATAAATCCATCTTATCAACACAATAGGGGACAGTAATAGGCTTCATTGAAAATATAAAGTAATTAAAAGGTGCAGTTTCACATTCATATTGACGTACTATAGTTGGAATTTAAATAGTTATGAATACCATAGCAATGAAAGAATAAATCATTAAAATGCCATAAATCTAAAGATATGAATGTGCAATAAGGTTGCCTATAAACTATGATGATTAGATAAAGTACTGCTCAGAGGCGGATGCACAAAAAGAAAGATTTTAAAAATATGCTAATGAGTTCAGGAATTCACGCAACCACACCCATATGGGTTTTCAACATAGGACAATGGTCATGGATAAGAGAACAAGAAATTATAGAGAAGTATTAACTTAGGAACTATAAACTAACGATAAAAATGCCAAATTGAAATTCAGCTGACTGACAGTAAGTATAAACTGCATGACCTTACCTTCAAAGCATCACACTTAAACCGGGCATTGAGATTGGTATGAAGAGCTCTACCCATTCCTTCCAAAATTATCTGTCCAAGAGAGAAAGCTAAATTATAAATATGCAACTTGATTTTATTAAATCCATAGTAATGTTATTAGATAAACAGAATTGTTGTCCCCACCAAATCGGCATCTTTTGCAGCAGCAGCCAGCTCAGAGCTGACCTGTCTAAAGTCTATACATGGGCTACCACACCCATTCTCAACAACCATCAAGGGTACAGAAGACGAATTTTCTCTAGGACTGTCCAAGGTAGTACTCATTGCATCAACAAGCAAGCCACCAGATTCAGCAGCTCGCCTAAGAATGTCACAGTGCTGTAAGATAGAAGAATTAGTATACTGTTTAAACTAATCCACGATCATCACAGATACTTCGGTTGAGATGAAGTAAAGAGATTGACAAAAAAAATCAGGTCAATGATATCAGGATCTTCCCATTAACACTTAATAAGATACCAGAGCAAATACTTTCTTTTACCAAATGCTGACAGAGAACCACATAAGTTGACACAGAAAAAATGTTCTCTAAACCATTATTGTTTAAATCACGTAAATGCTGGCCTACTTGACAATTTAAATTGCAAGGGAAAGTCTACAAGACGAGGAAACAAAATAACAATTGCATTTTATAAATTTATGCAGTTGTTTACTTGGATTTTAGAATACAAAATTAAAGGGAAGATCATGAAGTCAAGAAGGAAAAAATTAGTCAACTAAAATACGGGGTGCTACAAACACAGATGTTTACATAAAAAGCACGGTACTCGGAAACTGTGCTTTACATAACATCATTGCACGCCAAATTTGTGTTCGTAGAGATTTATATGCTAGGAATTTAGTAAGCATGGAATATTACCAGGAAAACAAAAAAAGAGAAGTTACTAATTAATGGTAAAGACATTCATATAAATGTTACATGGGAACTCTCGAACTTCACAAATATTACAGGGACCGACAGTTTGCAGTTCATGAAAATTCACAAACCTTAGCAGCCTCGGCAACAATGTCAGGAAGCTCCATTGCAGTGACATCATTCAAAGCAGGAAGGGAATTTGCAACCAGTACCACCTGCACTCACCCATTATATATTCAATCATATCAATGCTGATTTGATTCTTTATTGCATTACACTGTTTACTTTTCTATCAAGAGAACAATCGTAATTCTTCAACATCTATTCTAAATCAAGACACCATTATTAAAATCATAGTTCATGAGTAGTTTTCAGATCAGTTCATTTCCTGCATGAAAATTCATTCCATCATACAAATTCTCATTTTCTTCAAAAAAACTCACTTCAGTTCCACGGCGGAGGAGTTCTCGCGCCAGGGGAAGCATCCCAAGAACAATGTCAGCACCTGAATTATCCACAAAAAGTAAAGCTCTTTTATGTGGGGGTGGTTTCTTGTCCCCTGTTCCTAACATTCTCTCCTTAAAGACATCAAAGTCATCCACCTAGATGGAAAACAATTAGCTTAATATTCAACAACCAATCATGATAATAAATTAAGAAATCAAATACCCTCATCATGATTATGTTGAACAAAACCTACTCGCCAAGGTCTCTGCATTTTGTTGCGACTCATTCTGTAAATTTCAATAATAGTTCCTTTATGATAGAGATCCACACATGCACGAGATCCCCAATCAAAAATGTTCGCAGCAAGAACGCCTTCTATTAGAGTAAGTAGTTTTGTTTCCTGAAACAAATGAGGCTTTTAACCAACATGATTTATGAGAAATAAGGGTGACTTAGGGGCCTACGAACATTGTTCCAGGTACATGGTCACTTCCTCTCACTTTACATATATATGTATGTTAGTTGCATATATCATCCACCAGACTAGGAAGAACAAATATTGAATCCTCCCACCAATTTTTATTCCGAGGATCATACAATTACATACCTCATCCAGACTATCAAGCTCCATCAACAAATCAGGTAAGACAGCGATTGATGCCTCATTTTCCCTAGGATAGATATAAAAAATAACAAATTTAAGTGACCAAGAATAAGGACATTATGAGGATAATATAGGTCTAATGATGACATTAACTATGTTCACATTGATAGCAGGGCATACCAAAGCAGGATAGTGAGACCCCCAGATCAACCCAAAAAGGCATATTTTGATTTCCAAACGTTTTTGTGAGGTTTACAAGAAAATTCAGATTTTTAATTGGGGATGCCCCTGATGCTATTCTGTTAGATTTTCCTTTACTTGAATTTCAAATAAGTTTTAGATAGTGATTTTGTCATTGTTGAACATTTTGTCCTTTATGATTTGTTTCAGTTAGTTTTAGTTTCAAGTAAATCCAATGATAGGTTAGATATTTTATGGATTTCAAATTATTATAAGCCTACACAAAGGCATTCTCATTCATGAATTTGAATGATTATTTTCCTTCATCTTTAATCTGTCGTAGGTTAGATATTTTTATTTTACAAACTTGTGATTTGAAAGCTATCACAATTACAGAGCTAACGAACAAATTTCATGCAAAAAGGCAAAGGATCTCAATGAGAATCGGTAAAATTATTGGAAGAACCTTTCGAGCAAAATTTAATGGCGGATGTTTTCCACAATCATCCAACTACAAATGGAATATTGAAGGTTCATCTAGAAAAGGAAAGTTTTTTATCTGTTTCCATTGCCATAAAACTAATTATAGGGAAGAAGAATGTCTGTACAAAGATAAACCTTTCTTTCACAGTAACTTTTGCAATAAACTTGGTCACAGTGAAAAAGTATTGCAACTTGAAGAAAAAAAACAACCTGAACAATAGCCCATATGACATGAAAGATTGAATGAACAAAATAAAAATGATGAGTATTTGTTTATGGCATCACAAGAACTCAGTTCACATGAACTAAATATTTGGTTTATTTGACCGTGACTGCACCAATCACATGATGAAATGTTTTTTTTTTCCTCCATTAACAGGTCAATTCAACCAAAAGTCAAGTTGGGAAATGGAAAAATTGTGCAAGCCAAAGGAAAAGGAATAACTGTTATATCAACCAAGAAAGGTATGATAATTGTCACAAATGTTCTCTACATTCCAAAAGTGGATAGAAATTTCTTAGTGTTGCGTAATTGTTAAAAGTGGATTTGACGTCTCTTTCAAAGGAAAGCAGTGTTTTATCATTGATGAACATGGAGTTGGAAATAGTTTTTATCTGAATTTGGATCTAAGTGAAGATCATTATTCTGTGGTCAAAATTGATGAAAAGTGTCGTTTAGGATGAAATGTGTCACACATAAACTTGACATTGTTAAAGTTCATGCAAGATGAATTTGGGATGACAAATCTTGGCAAATGGTCTTTAAAGACCAAGGAGTTAAATTAAATTATATGATGACAATGATTTAAGTAAAAATATTATTGACAACTTGCTACTCAAACATTTCTGATCTCAAGTTTGATGGTTAAAACTCGAAATTTCCATGGGAATGTTCAAGGAGGAATGTTCGAATTATGAGATTTCCTTTATTAGAATTTTGAATTTTAGGTAAGTTTTGGAGATAGTGATTTTGTTGTTGAAGATTATTTGCTTCAGATCGTTAGTTTAAATTTCAAGTAAATATAACGGTAGGCTAGATATCTTAGGGATTTCAAATTGGTTATATATAGGTATTGTCATTTATTAATTTGACTGATTATGTCCTTCATTTTAAATCTCAGTATTTTTCTCTGCAAGTTCCACTGTTACTATATTTTTTATTTTACAAAATATTTCCAACATATTCTTATTCAGTGCCAGCAGTACCAAATCCAAGTTTACAATTTGACCTCTGAAGGAGATTTGGATTTTCAGGTGGATTTGTCAAGAAGAGGCCTGTCCCAAAGAACGAATAAGGAACAGAAAATACAAAAAGTGTAGACACGACAGAAGGGTCAAGAGCCCAATTCCTCCCTTTTATTCTCTAATGATATTGAAGAAATTAAAATTCAACACCATCTCCTTATATAACTATTTGATAACAGTGGACCATTCATTCTGCATAAAATTCAGTGAGCCAGAATAATGCATTGCATCCTGTCACAGAACTAGCTAACAGACAGTTACATCTAGAGTCCAAGTAGAGATCTCATCCACATGGCTCAACAAAGATAAACGAGAAAAGCTAGAACCCTTTCCAGAACACTTTTTCCAACAAACCATTATTGGATGAAATCCACTAAATGATGCAAGATCCACTCCTTTTTTTATGGAGCAACCTGTACGTGTTGTATTTTGTCAAATAAAAAAAACGTGTTGAAAAGAACATGCAAGAGAGTGTATTTCTAGCATTTTTCAAATATAATTACCTCTGCTTTATACTTATATAAGCATCAAAAAAATGGAATTCCCTCAAGCACTCTTCCCTCATTTCCAGTAGTCTGGCCAGGCCTAACTTGCCGTATGCAGCAGGCTCCTCCATTAACCTATTCAGTTCTTGTGCAAGTTAATCAGTTATAAGTGTATGGCCAACCAAAATTAATAAATTTTAAATATTTTGATCTCAATGAGTGTTATATTGATAAATATGGTACAAAAATGCATCCACGTGTAACTAAAATTTAAAGCTTATATTCCAGATATGCCATAATCTACAAGAATACGAGGGTATGAGACTAGTAAACTTATCAGACCTGGAAAAGTGTATTATGACAAAGAAAAGTAAGTTATCCATAATAAGAGAGAGTAATGGAGCATAGATGGAAGCAATCACATAGCTTATCGTCTAAAGACTATAAAACAAACTAATCTGACCATGTTTAGAAACGTCATTGAGGAAGTATAAATATGAAAGTCAAAACTCAAATTGAAATCATCGGGAGAAAAGTATAGTGATAACCATCAAGAACCAAATAGCAGGTTACGCATTAAAAATGCCATTTCCTTAACTTATCATTTCATACTCAACCAGGTCTTTGTTCACAGGCTTTCATTGGAGAAGTGTGGGTGGCGGGTTAAGGTAGGGAAAGACCAACAGCAGTGTCAGGGAGTTCAGCAACTAAAGTTGATTTAATATACTTTTTTTCTTGATATGAGTTTCTAAAAAATCAACAATTACACTGATGGCGAGCTTGACTCACTAAAATCCTTTTAAGTTAAAACAAATCAAATTGGTTCCACAACAACGATCAAATAAATGGTTTTTCCAAGAAATTAAAACTAATGCAATTGATCAACCATAAAATAATAAAATAGTCTCAAACAGTTCTTATAAGTCTGCTTCAAGAGGATAAATACTGATTTCAATAACAGTAGGAAGGAAGTCATGAATACAGCAACATCTATCAATATTACCTAGTCAGGTGGGCAGAAAATGCACGAGCAAAAGCATCACCCCTTCTTTTGGCATCATCAGTCCCACCTTCACTTGCTACGGCCTAACATATTTTAGTAAGGATATCAAATGTATGGATTGAGTATTATTAAATTGAATTGAATTATATTGGATGGGTTAAAAGTAAACTATCGTCTGTCCATAATCCATTCAAAACGTATTAAAAATTTCAGTTCATCCATGACTCGTTTAATAAAAAACTATCCAACTCATTCATTAACCATTTTTTATAGATGCAAGTCCAATCCTTCCATTTAAATTATATTATATTATATTCCTCCAAAAAAAATATTTTTATAAACTAAAGTTCAATATTTATTCACAATTTTGTATCAAACGTTGTGGAAGTTCATTCCCTCGAGACAAGGTGATTCGAGCTCTTGAAACTTGGACTTGACTTGTGAAAAAAATTAGATGTTCAAGTTTGACTTGTTTATTTCAATAAGCTTAATCGAAAACTTAGAGCTTCCTTGTTAAAAAAAGCAAAATAAAGCTTTGCTATTTAGCCCATTTATAACACAGTTATTTTTTTCCTTTTAATTTAACATTATCCTTTTTTTGTTTAATTTTAACTAAAAAAGATAAATGACAAATAAAAGGGATTTTTAATACAAATTATTAGTAGAAGAATATATAAAACTGTTTTCACAAAAATTATATATATGAGCTATTCACAAGCTCTTGATATCAAATTTTTAAATTTCAGTCCGTTCATTTAAATAATCAAGTCTAATCTAAAACTCTACGCTTTTTATTTAACTAAACAAACAAGTAATTCATGAGTCAGACCCAATTAGTTCACAAATAGATAAGGTAGATTTCACCCGTAAGTAAGGCTAAGCTTTGCTTGGTAAAAGTTTGCCTTGATGCTTACGTATGAGTTTGTTAAAAGAAGAAACTCGATCCCATGTTTTGCTTTGTACTTTTCTTTCTTTATTCTCTTGTAAATTTTATGATATATTGACTTGTGTAAAAAAATATTATTACTAATTTAGTATCAGTATAGTTATAGGGATACATTTTAACTTTTTCATATGCAGAACATAGAGTCATAGGGAAATATTTCCTCGTCATATGCAAGGATGTTCCTTCTATTGCCATTAAAACATTGGAAAAGACAAAGGATGATTGAAGTCTAGGTGTTTCAAGACAGAACTGTTACCTTGGCCACAAGATCGGGCAAGTGCTCCGACAAAATTTTGAACCAATACCTACATCAGATACAAATTTTGCATTAGCCGCAGAACACTAGAGACAATTGAAGTCTTGATTGGCAATTAAACTAAAAAAATTACGATACTGTGCTCACTCTAATTCACTGTGGTCTGAGAGATCAATAGTATTAGGTTCATACCTGTGGAGATATAAGTTATGTTAAAAATAAACTAATACAAAACTGATAACAGAAAGCAGTGTTGAGTATGATACATACATTTTCGGGTCTGCTAATAATGGAAACACCTCTAAAGTGGGTACTAGATGAAGGACACCGACATTTAGAGCACTAGCATCAGACCGGAGAATACTTCCTTTTGACAAAGGAACTTCAAAACCCCCAAGTCCAGTGGTTCCAGGACGAGTCATTGGCACTGGGGCAGTGATCTCGGTTCCCTTCTGCAGAAACTTCTCCATCCAAGAAATCTGCACTAGAATTGCTTAAAATATAAAATTTCCTGACAGGTTGAGCAGCTTCCATAAAGAAGAAAAATGTAATAACACTAGAATTGCTTAAAATGCCTCTGGATGGCATATCAGTTTCTAGAACCTCTAAAATTTAGTCAAAATCATGCAATCAAGCTACCAATGGCAAGTATTCAAAGTTTGTCAACACCAATTGCTTTATTAATTCATTCATTCAAGAGCTTCAAATGAATCATAGCACAGGAAACTGAATAACTTCAGAAAAGCAACAAAAGAAGCCTTACTACATCATGGGAGTTGTATTAAATTAACACAGGAAAGTAAAAGACTTAACAAAAGAAAAGACACAATAATACACATACCTCATAAATGACAAGAACCAGAAAATTTTTTGGGCTTTAGAAGAATAATAATCAAATTTAAAATACAGAGCAAAGAAATAAGTGTTTTTTACAAACTCAATTCATCCGAAATATTTACAAACTGCCACGGATGTTGGAACAGCTAAGAATTTTTTCACTCCTTTCTTTTTCTCATTATAATGGCTTTCTCCATATTTAAAAAGATTTTATTGTCCTTAGTGGGTAGACAAATATTCCAATTCCATTGAATATGATTCCTTCCCATGGATTGTCATAAAAATTTGTAGATTCTATATTTTCTGACATGACAAATTATTCACAGAATCTCACTAGTGGGCTTACTTTATTACTTTTATTATTGCTTTAATAGAAACCTGAGTCCAAACACAATATATTGGTGTATTCTTGATAGTAACAAGATTGATAACCAAAAAAATCATTCCCATTAATTTAGCTTCAAATTTACACTATAACTAAAAGTTAGAACACATTTAATTGGATCATTTTCTCAAACAGGTGATCAGCAAACATTAAGGTTTTCCAATTCCTCTCCCTTGCCTTCTCATTCAAATCTCTAAGTGGGGGACCATGAATATTGCCTCCCGTATATGGAGCACCCATTGGGAATCTTTCAACTAATTGATGCACCATGAGGTCATCTAAACCATGCTTTTCATAGCTCATAAAAGCACCTAATGCTCCCAGAAATCCTTCATGTCGCAAAAACATTGCTTGTGCAGCCCCATTAGACCTGAATGACAGTATAGAGATCTTGACACAATATAACAATTAAATCAAGAGAAAACATATAAAAGATTTTGCTATGTTAAGTCATTAGAAAATTTATGCACCAGAAATGAATTGCAAAAGAAATGGCATCCATGGTATAGGCATGACCCCTTATAAAAAATCCTCCAAAAAATATTCGCTTCAACCCAAATCGCAATGCATTTAAGTAGGATATCTACACAGAAGAGACAAAAAGAACATGGTCAGCTAAACGATGGAAAGACAAACATATCCTGATAATGCCAGAAAGCATGATCTAGAACTAGTGTCATGCATCATGCTCATTATTAGAGTGTCTCTATTCATGTCTTTTCTCGTAGTAGGTGGATCAAAAGAACATTTTTCTAGAAAATATTTCTAAAAAAGGAACAAATTTCAAAATGAGTATGCTGTCATTTAAAGTTTAACCAAATTAAAGATCTGCTGTTTCGGAAAAAACTAATGAAATTTTTTCTTCTATTTCACCACAAAAAAACCAAATGTTGGAAGTACTTCTATGGAGAGACTCTGGAAAAGATACACGTTTTCATTATTTAAATTGATATGTAACAATATTCAATCAAGTAAACACAGAATTGCATATTGTCTACGAATCTAATTTTTCCAAAAAGTACTCAAGAGTAGAAAATAACATACAAACATGAATAAGCTGAATGACACAGTAAAAACATTAGCCCAAATGTATCAAAAATTGCATAAACTTTCCAGCTTCGTTTATTTATGTGAAAAAGATAAAATTAATTGCAATTGTAAGCTCACTTGGGCAATATTGTATGATATCATTCGCAGAAGAGAGAGTGATATATCTTCAGGTCTGTAATCTTCAAGTCCCTTTTTTTCTGAGGTAGCCTTGCCAAAACTTGAAGCAATGGTAGAAGCCGATAGGCCAATCTAGGGTTATTTAATACCAGTAAATACCGAGTTGTTATTGATAAAAAAAGAATATCAAATGACTCATATGAATATAATCCATAAGTTAATTAAATTTAGACCATTTTTTTTTTTATATTGGATAAATATGGTGTGGCAATGACCAATTGCAAAATTTACCTTAGCATAGTCCATGCCACCATAAATGTCCCCAACAAGCATGTCAGTATTTCTATTATCTCCCTTCTGACTCAGCTCAAGCAATTCATCAAAACTGGAACTCATTTTAAGAAACCCTTTGGTAATAGTTCAAATACAGAGGTAGATAAAGGGTAAAAAACTGGAGAATTATCAGAAAAATGACCTTTCACACTTTGTTAACAGCCTTCCCAAGCCCCAATAAGTACCACCACCAACATTAGTCCCACTGATCCTCTCAAATTTTCCATCCCCATCAACCTGTGTTTACCCGGATTAAAACAATGGACTACCACCAGTTCGTCTTTATAAAACACACACCAAAGAAATCAGCAAGTTAAATAAAATGTGGAACTAAACAAATATACCTTGATCATACTAACACCAGATCCAATATTAACTAGAAGATAAGGAAACAAATCATTAGGATCAATTTGAACAAACTCTTTCTGGCCCTCCATGTGTGTAAAAGCTTCATGACGGATCGCCTACTAAGAAGTGATTCAGCATTTAATTAGTAATTATCAATATAGGTAGGCAAGAATGAATTAACAGCATAGTCACATGCTCCAAAGCATACATATTATTACTTTAAGAGAGAAGAGATAAAATAGATCTTAAATACAGAAAATAGAGTTGTCAAAAAATAAATTCTAGTCTTATTTCCTTCAACTAATTCACCAATAAAGCAATGCATCAATGAGTTTGAATAAGATTTAGATAATGGTTTTCCCGCACTCTCGTGGAAGTGATAGCATGCCAATCTTGGCAATTGATAGGCTCTTTTCCTTCTTAAACAAGGGGAAGCACTATAAACTCTCTAAAGAAGAAATGTAAAAAAAAGATAACCTTTTTGCTTCGATTATTTATCAGAAGAAATAATGGGTAACTAGTTGCACTGCTCTTATACTCAATGTAACCATCATGCATGGAAAGAAAATTATGTATATAATAGACTTGACTTGCAAATACATTTCAACTCACAAGATGTTCTTGTCACTATCAAGATCATTCTTAAACAAATACAAGAGAAACAGATAATTCCAAGAGTTGGATCCACCTTCAGCAAGAAATTTGCTCCTGACACAAGACAGCTCATTTCATCTTCTTTGTCCAGAATAAGTCCAAGTCTTTCTTTGAAAAGGTCAGCAAATTTGTGTGCTCCACCACCAGTAGCCTTTGTCACAAGATGAATCCATTAAAATCAAGTGTTATAACCAATAATACCAGCAACATATGAAACTAAAGCAAACATCATCAATGTTCATTATTACACAAAAGGGAGGAGGGACTAGGCTGATTATCATTTTCAAAATGTGATAAGCTAGACATATATCATAGCCATTGTGCATGCAAGCACAAGCCAAAATGAAACAACTTGTGTTTTGGAGATTTGCTATATCCCTTCAAGACAAGAAAAAAATAACCCAGCTTCTGAAAATGTACAAATAGTCAGAGAATCTAAGTTACCTTAATAATGGGATTTAATTCAGTTGCGCCATCAGAATAACGAGATTCCCCTCCTGTGAACAAGAAAAATTCAATAATCTTGAATTCATTAAGTTCTGAAAGCAATTGAACTAACACATAAGACACAACAAAATTACAATACGATATTCAAGCTCAAAACATACAGTGCTGATTTAGCAATCAAATGAGGTAGAAAAGAGATAGCTAAAACATAGAAGAAGTAAATTGAATAAGATAGTAATACCACCCAAGTGAAGCTTTTTTGAATAAATGAAGTCTAAGCACTCGTTAATCTTCCTAGTCTCAAACTTCACAAAATGAAGCCTTCCACCAAGAATAGGATAGCTTCTCCTGTTACTGGGAAATCCCAGTCGATTCTTCACATTTCTCATCCTTTTATCATTCGTTGATTGATCTTGGTGTCTTGAAAAGTACACCAACTTTATAAGAGATCCTGCCCACACAATTTCAATAACCATAAGTTCCAACCGTACTTCAAATACTAACAACCTTTCTCTCTAAAATTAATAAGCAACTTAAGAGTCGCACACCCCAAAATTTAGAATTCAAACTTGAAACATAGATTAAAGGCGCTCTCAGGAAACTGTCGAGTTTGAAAGAGAGCAAGTTCAGCATAAAATTATAATTATTTTACATACACGAGTTTCTGAACCCCAAAAAATTCACAAAAACTGGGTATAAGGCATAGTGAGCATTGGACAAATAAAAGACAGGTTGAAGCCACTATCATCACGCTTCCACCGCCATCAATCACTTAACATCAAATATTACTACAACGAAATTAGGAGCAAGTTCTAAACAACAACCGAAACACGAAATATGAATCTAAACTAATTATACCTCCAATGTCAAGAGCGAGGTACGATATATCATGAGACTGATTTGGTAACAAAATAGATGGGTACTTCTCTTCCACGTTTCCTTGAATTTCTGCTTTGCTGAGATCCAACAACTGAGGCCGTGAACTCGACCCGTGCATTGAACTGTTACCTGTGGGCGCCATCTCTCTCTCTCACTCTCAAACTCTCTCTCAGAGTCTCAAAGTTTGAACCGACAACTCCGATGTTTTTTCTGCTCATGAAACGCACGGAACCCGTACCTCTTGACCATGGCAATGAAGTCAACCCCACCTAACCACTACATCCTTAACCTCACCAAACCAAAACCTTAATCAAGCCACGTGTGGACGCTACACTGAATCAAGAAACTAATCTTCACACCTTCCTAATTAAGGTAAAAATAAAATACGTATTAATTACAAATTACACAAGTGAAACCCTTTTGAATTCACACAAGTAAATATCTCTAATTCCATGGAGTATGAAACATCATTTCAACTTTTGTAATGGAATTTTGAGTTTTCTACCTCACGATGATAAAATCTTCAAATCAAATGTCTTGTGGAGTTGGATTCTTTTTCACCACAGCATGTGAGTTGGAGCTCGATTTTGGGAAAGAAAAAGGCGTAAAAGAATTTTGCCATTTTCAATATGTTTTGAGATTTGGCTCTTTCAAGAAAAAAGCGGTTTAGATGATAAAGTATAATGATAACTATTAATTACAAAATCAAGATTATAATTTGTTCTAAATTTTGTTAAACATGCATTTGATCTTATCAAAACTTTAAATTGTTGGTTTTGTAGTTAAAGATTGGTATTGTACCATTCTTTAGGTATTTCATTGAAGAGTGTACAGTGATAAGTGTAGGAAAATCAGTAAGAAAAAATACATTTTTCTCGTTCAATCTTACTATGTTAATTTTTGTAATGAGTGTCACATATTTTATACTGATATATGAAGAGAAAATAACGAAAAATGTAAATTTTTCAACATTATTAATCACTCATATATATAATTTTATAGTTGTAAAAATACTTAATTTTAATTTCTTAATTTATTATTTTTAAAAAGAATTATTTTATTTTATTTTTTATTTCATTTTCTTCCTAACACTTATAAACACGTCTTGCATGTTTAAGAGTGAGCCTGGTAGTGTTGCTTTTTTGAACTTGTATTTTGGGTGGTGAACATTGTTTGATTTGGCTTCATATATATCATGGCCTTTGACTATAGAGTAATGATATGTTGACATCGTTGGTTTATTACCTCCACTTAACACCGGAGTAATTGTATCAAAGTATCCTATGTAGCAGGGACAAATTTGGAAGGAGCAATGGTTGAAATATGAAGCCCTAATTTTCATTTTCAAAATGCCGCCCTTTCACTCTTTCACTCTCACTCTGTCTCTCACCCTCTCAGTCGCTCACTTTCTCTCGATCTCGCGACCTCTATCACTCTCTGCGCACTCGGCTCTGCTCTCGCTCTCTCTGCCTGACTTTGTCTCCCTGCTCAAGTCTTCCACTTGGCTTCGTCTATGCTCTCCTTCTTTGTGGTAGATTTTCTTCCATCTTTTATCAAAAGTTGCTAAAAATGAGTCTTTTATGAGGTTTTCATGTAAAAGGAACTGTTTTTCATCGTTTAAATGTGTCTTGTATGATTTTCGTATGGGGTTTAGGGTTTGTGGAGTAAAGGTTGCTTTTTTATGGGGGTTTGAAGGAAACGGGAATAGCTTTATTTGGTTTTTTGTTGGTGGTTGAAGTAAAGTTTGCTCTTTTATGTGATTTTCGTGTAAAGTTTGGGTTTTTATGTGCTTTTTAATGGAAAAGGAAGTACTTTTGGTGTTCTATTCTTCGTTGTTGCTGGAATATAAAAGGTTTCTGCGTTTAGGGTTTGATTTTCGTTAGTGGTTAAAGTAAAGTTTGGTCTTTTATGTGATTTACAGTGTTCTTCTTCGTTGTTGATGGAAAAGAAATGTTTTTTTGTAAGGGTTTAGGGTTTGTAATGTTTGAATCTGTTTGTTTTGGCA
>Ga0099825_1001042_pt1 | contig 33823 bp, 17 predicted proteins | sample SiratroredBW_FD_76838 | JGI IMG/M metagenome (GOLD analysis project Ga0099825, IMG submission 76838) | Root nodule microbial communities of legume samples collected from California, USA - Siratro red BW | ecosystem: Host-associated > Plants > Roots > Nodule | place: USA: California | collected...
ATATATATATATATATATATATATATATTTTAAAAAAAATCAAATCTAATTGCATGTAAATTAATATAAACTAAAGAAATCCCGTATTTTTAAAATAAGACTCAAACTTATATTATAAAGATAAATTTAAAATACATTCACATCAAATCAAAGTAAGAAAAAATTATATTTGATTAAAAAATATTACCTATCAATATTTTTTCGTTTATTAAGATCAAATGAGATTTTATTTGATTTTAAATTATTAAATATAAATTAAAACTTACGAGCCATCTTATTTTAAGAGATTATTAAAAAAATACAAGGTTTTAATCGTTAATTTTTTCTGTTTTAGTTAATATTGTTGAAATTTTATATTTTGTAAGTGAAAAAAAAAATCTTCTTTATTTGATGTGATCCAGAAAAATCGATTATTTCGCTTGTTTTTTTTATTCTTCATTTATATATTTGCACTATTTAACGTAAAATAAGATAACATATCGTTTGTTTATTTAACATCAGGACATGGTGTACATTTGTACTGCGACGTAAGATTTATGATAATTGGTTAATTTCATAATAACTATTAGTGATATTTGTAAACAAATGATAATTGTCCAATAATAACCTACGATAAATTTGTGTGATAGTAAATTCGATCTTTTTAAATAAATTTTCAAATACAAATTTTATAAATGAAACAAATTGTTCATCCTAAATTAACAATTCACAAATTCCTTGAAACATGGGTAAGAAAATAATAATTAACCGTTTGAATAATGACCTTCAAAGTTTTTTATATTGATATAATGGTATATTAGAATTGGATTTGAGTGGTATCGCTGTCCACACGAGGGGTTGGTCCTCCACCACGCTGTTTCCACCGACATCGCTTCCTTTTTTAAAACCCTTCACAACTCAAACCCCATTACACTTTGTCCAAATAAAATAAAAAGTCAAAATTAATACTATTATAAGAAAAAAAAAATGATATTACTTTTGTCTGTATGTGTGTAATCTTACAAACACATGGAAAAGAACTATTTAGTAATTATGGAAAAAATATACTGTCAAAAAGAAACAAATCTCTATTAAAGATGTGTTTTAAGTAATTATTATAAAAATTATTAACTTTGGAAGTTGTAAAATGAGGCTTAATAATATTAAAAAAAATACAATATATACGAAAGAATGCACAGCAACACAAGTTTGAAGTAGTCAATATTAGTTGGGAATGATTGTAGTCATGTCCATAATAGTTGCATTTCATGATGTAAACATAATAAATTGAGTTGGTGATGGTTTCATCTAATGGGCAAGTTGTCTTCTCTGGTTTTTCTATAATTTATTTTTGTGTGAGTACGAAGATAGCGTTAATCTAATAATTTTGAAGTGGTGAATTATTATTATTATTTGGAATTTATAATTAGTTAAGTATCAAGATATTTATTCAAGTGATAATGCTTTTTTTATTTAAAGTCTAATTTGTGGTTAAAGGGATGAGTCGTCAAAACAATTATTTTTATTTCTTATTTTTATTATTAACTAATAATATTATTTTTATTTTTTATTCTTATTATTAAGTATTATTACTTAAGTAGGGGAGAGTTGGAGTTTAAGAATGATTTTAAAACTTATCCGTTGGTGTAATAAATAATCTGAAGTACTTGAGTAAAAGAGTCTTAGTGTTGATTCTATCTCATCTGGATTTAGTAAACAATAAAAGCTCACTTAAATAAAAAAGACTAGACAAATTCTATCCTTTATAAAATTTATATGTTCAAATAGTGAGGTTGTTCAAATAAGAAGTCTCTCTTTATTTAATAAAAACATGATAGTGTATTGTCCAAAAAATATATATATTAGTATGGTAAGTTAGTGATATATATGTATATGTTTATATAAAATGATATTTGAATATATATATATATATATATATATATATATATATATATATATATATATTTATATAAAATGATATTTTAATGTATATATGTGATCAAAATTATATACAAATGAAATGAAAAGATGTACATATTGGTATATATTTTGAGGATATTTAAAATGAAGTCATGACTTATTATTGGTATCTGAGATCATGAGATCACCTTGTAGTCGGGTTATTAAATAACAAAATTTCATTAATAAAGTGTTTGGATTAAGAAATGAATATTAGAATGAAATGAAAAAAATAATAAATAAAATGAAATGAAAAAAATAATGAACAAAATGAAATGAGAAAAATAGTGAAAAGTAATGTTGTTTTGATTAAGGACAAATAATGAATAAAATGAAATGAGAAAAATAGTGAAAATTAATGTTGTTTTGATTAAGGAAAAAAAATGAGAAGTGAAGATAAATAGAAAAATGTTTATTAATTATTTGATTGATATAACAAATTTAAAAAGTTATAAAATAATATATATAATACATTAACCAAATTGTCCTTGATATAAATTATTTTAATTAAATATTGAATTATAAGTTTATTTTTATTATTGTTATTATTTATATTATTATTATTTTATAAATTTGTTTTGATTATTATTTTATTATTATTATTATATTTTTTTACTCTTATAAATATTATGTGTGATTTTATTATTATTTTTTAATCTTGTTATTATTATAGTATTTTAAGATTTTATTATTATTATTTATGATTGTGTTGTTATTTTATTATATAATATAATAAAACCACATAAATCCATTAACAATGCCCCATGCTCCAAACAAAGTACCAATGGCCATGCAAAACACGAGATCCACAACAAGGCACATAATTGATTATCACCATATCTATAATTAACTCCACAAAAGACACCCCATGAATTATGCCTACGACATAATAAATTATGTAACTTTTTCTTTAACAACAAATATATGCATATATATTACAATATCTAAAGATTCTATGTGTAATAATAGAAAAGGGGCAAATAGTTCAAACTTATTTGACAGCTATGTTTCTCAGTGGGGACAGTGTTTCACCACTTCCATGTAAATCGTCGGATATTGATGCAAATGTGGAGCTAAAATCAGCAGATACAATGAATATTTTTCAAACAACATCATATATTAAAAAAAAAAAAAAAGAGACAAAATTCATACAAGAGTATTGTACTGTATTTAATTTAACTAGATTTTATATCCAGAACAGAACCTAGTTATCTAACATCAAATTTCAATCTCAAAGTTTCATGTTATACCATTGAATTATATCAAATCCCCCCTTTAAAATCATAGTATACCCTATAATCAAAGCATGTTTTAATTAACCAGAACCTTAGTACTGCGCAATTTAATTCACCAAACTTTTATTTACTATTAAGTGGATATAAATTTAACGCATACAATTCAATGCAATTCACATTTCCAATCACTTGATTTGTATTGCATTTTTTTTTTTTTTTGCTAACATGGGTTTGTATTATATGAAAAAAAATCAACTTATACATTAATTTATTATTTAGTCATAATTTGATCACAACTATAATAGGAGATGAGTAGAAAAATAACAACTCTTTTGATTTTTCAAACATATCTCATTTAAAGTTATATCAATATAATTTGATTATGTATGATAAATAAATAATATTTTTCAAAAATAAATATTATAATTTTTTTTATTAACAATTACTTTTAAGACATTTATCTATATTCTATATTGATCTCTTTTTCCATAACTTCATAAGTCTTCCTTCCTTACTATCTATTTGTTATATTTATCTTAATATAATAATAATAAATCCAAAATTACAAATAGCATTTCTCTATGTTACCTTGTATGTTCTAAATGGATCACTAGAATCATGTGGTTTATTTTCATTATTCATTACATCGAAAGACTGAACTATTCCATATAAACATGTCTATATTCAGACATTGTCAACCTCATGATAGTCATGTGGAGAAGTCTTCATCCATATTAAATTAGGCAAAAACAATATTTAATTTCCAAAAAAATCAAAATTATTTTGACAGAAAAATATATATTTTATCTTCTGGATTATGTGTTTCAAAACCTAAAATAACCATTTTAAATACACTTTCTGAAATAATCTCATCTCTGTCAATTACATTTTGGTAATGTTGTTATGGAAAAGTTTTGATTTTTTCTTTAAGAATATTTATGTAATAATTTGAAAATGTACTTTCCAAAATTTTAAATAAATTTTATGATACAACAATTCGGAATAATTTTTTTTTACAAACTAAAATATGTTTTCTAAAATTTAAAAGAACACCTTCTAGAATACAAGTTCTTTTACGATATATGTTCCAAAATGCTTCTTTCGAAAGACTATATTTCGAAATCCATAATCCGATAGACTATGCACCCAATAAAACAAAATTTATTTTACTTTGTGTTTTCCGGGACTGAACCAGGTGGAGAAAGAAAAACAAATAAAAGTTAATTAAAAAAAGTCGAAATAAGAAAAACAAATGGATGCATACTATATTATTTTATTTTATCCATTTATATATCTACGAAGTCATCTCTTTTGTAATTTCGTTATTTACTTTTCTAAAATTTTACTTTATTTCAAGGAAGTGTTTCTATTAAAAAATAATTTAAATTTATTCTTTTTACAAAATTAACTTCTCATGATATGTTTAAATCTCAGTTAAGATATATATTAAGAAATAAATTTTAAATCTAATTTATTTTTATAAAATTAATTTTGTAAGGTGATATTTGACTCTGCTTATATATACATTATAAATTGATCTAATGTTAAATCTCTAACAATTTTGTCTAATTAAAGTTTGTGGATTTTCTCTCAAAGTTTCTTATAAAACTTACCGTAGAGAATATTATTTTTTTCAATCCCACGGTACAATAATTTTATAATTTACTCTATGAAATCTATCTATCCTGTTGAAAAGCACCAAAGAGGGCCTCATTGAGTTAGCTATAAAGAAATCACTAATTAAAAATAATAAATGAAAAAATAATTTTATTTTTTTCGTAATCAAAACTCTAATATAGTCATCCGTTTTTATTTATGTATTCCATCGACACTATTTTTCATGCTCCCTGTTAACAAATTCATAAAATTATTGTAAAGTTATATGTATGGCAAAAATAGTATTTTTTTATACTTATATTTTTATATATAAAATTACATTATTATTTATAAAATTAGTAACAACTTCAAATAAAAAAAACTATTATGTATAATAAGTTCTTAAATTAGAATATATTTTTTTGACAGAAGTTAGTTATTAAAAAAAGTATCATATATAATAAAATTATTATTTTATTATTATTTTTAATACTTAACAAACTAAATTTCCAATTGAAACCTAATAAAGCAAGACTTGAATTTAGATTATGTATATTGTGACTAAAAAATAAAGTTTATACTAGTCAAAAAAATCTTTATGCTCTGTTCCTCTGAAGCAAGGGCTGGGTACCCTAAGAAGCAATGGCAGTCAGAGAAAGGACATCAGGTTTTGGTACTTTGGTAGGCCACACTTTCCCTCCAATGCCCACATTTTCTGCTGTCCCTGTTACTCTTCTTTTGTTGTCATCTTTCCCTTTTTTTAATCTTTCTCCCTTCTTCCTCATGCTCACAACACAATTAACTCACAAAGCCTCTTTTCTTTTACCCCTTTTTACACCCATCAGTTTCACTCACACTCCTCCACTTCACTACCCCACTTTCTTTCAAAAGCTCACATTTTTATTCATCTTTCCCCTTCTGAATTCCCTACTCTCACCCCTTTGTCCTTTTCCCCCTTTCCCCCCTGCATTCTTCTGTCAAAACCCTAGATATCGAATCTGGGGTTTTGTTTTCTTAGTGAGTTCAGACACGTCCTGGAACTGCCAGCTTGCAAGTCTCAGTTTTCTGTCTGGAATCCTAACTTCTGGGGTTCCTGCATTATTTTATAGACACAACACAATATTTCCTTATGTGCTTTCTCGTGGATTTTCTGTGATGATACTGGCTTGAGTTCCTTTCTACTGGGTAGGGGCATTTATTTTATAGAGGGGATGTTTTAGATTCATCTAAGTAAACATAACCCTTGTTCCAGCACACCCTTTGCGAGTTTTTGAGTCTGAACCAGTATCTATAGAACTGTTGTGTTTTAGATCATTTTATGCTTTTAGGGGTTAAAAATTAAAATCCAAATTTTCATCATTGTTTGTGTTTTTTCACTTTAGCATTTTCACCTATTTGTTAGTATAAGAAGTTAGGTTTAGGAGAGTTTTGGCGTAGTTGCATAGGTAGCAAGTAAATGCATGGATGGGAGAGAGGTTATGGCATTTTCTGGTGGCTCAGCTTCATATTACATGCATAGAGGAGGGGTTGGAGGGTCTGGTTCTGGAACACTTGGTGGGGGAGGGGAGTTCCAAGCAGCCCCTGGGTTCAGACCTTTGTCACACTCTGGCATTCAAGCTGAGTCAAATTCAAGGGGTCAAGGGGGTGGTTCTGTAGGGTCTAGCTCCACATTTTCCGTGGAGCCTCCTCAGGGTCATGCCAATTTTAACCATGGCATTGGCATTGGCATTGGCATTGGCGGTGGGGCACCTTCAAGTGAGCCTGTGAAGAAGAAAAGAGGGAGACCCCGTAAATATGGTCCTGATGGAACAGTTTCTTTGAGACTGTCTCCAATGTCTGCCCCCGCTAACTCCACCCAGGGTGAAAGTGCAACAACCCTTTCTCAGAAAAAGGCAAGAGGGCGCCCGCCTGGATCTGGAAGGAAGCAACAGCTAGCTGCATTAGGTGTGTTTGTGTGAAGATCTTCATTTCTTGTTTATAGTATTTGCAATATGGTTAATGATTTCTAGATGCACATGTAATGTAGTGTATCCTGAATGGAAATTTACTGTTCAGTATTGACTATTTGTGCACTGATTTTGGTGCTACAGTAGATGCCTTAAATTTCTGATAAATGTTGTGGTCAGTTTTATGCTGTTAAATTTCATTTATTAAATCAACTGATCAATGATGGCTGTGCTTTTGTATTGCTGAAATGTATTTTAAAATGCATTATTTTTCTGTTGCTGTTATTTTCTATTTCTAGATACATTATACTGGTAACTTCTGTTTCTTTTTTTTTTTCCGTAGTTATTTGATATTATTTTGTAATGTATCGTGCCAGATTACTGACATTCTATTTTTGTTGTGATATGATAACCCCTTATTCTTAAATTCCTCATTCAAAATTTCTGGAAGTAAATGTAATTGTGATGAAGGGATTTCCTGGAGACGTATAAAAGTGCCTAATGTTGTCATCATCGTGATCTCTGATGTCTAGCATGTGTAGTCACTTTCTGCAACAGTTCACATTTATGGATTATAAATTAAAATAAAAAAGATAGATGCTAGGTTTTACACTTTTCCCTTCTCATTCTGTAACTTTTTTTTTTTTTGGTAGTAACTAATGATAGTATAGTAACAAGCTATATGTTTGTATTTTGTTATACCTATTTTCTTGAAAGTGGCTGAACCTTTAACATCTTTTGTATGTTGTATTGTAGGTGAATGGATGAATAGTTCAGCAGGCTTGGCTTTTTCACCTCATGTTGTCACTATTGGAGTTGGGGAGGTATTAGCACTCTGTGTTCATAAGCTATACAGCTATTCATATTTATTTTGTTATCATTTTGCATCCCGAATGTGATAAATGTTGTTGAGGGCACTGTGTACCTTGGAGCGGATGGATTTTTCTTAAATGCTTGCTCTTATGGGAAAATTCTCTTGTGACTCTAAAATCTTTGTTGTAATTGATATAGCACAGGAAAACAAACTTGCTTAATGTAGAAAATTTACTTTATGTGACTCGAACACTTGTGGTCACTAGTCCATAATTCACAAGAAATCTAAAAAGCATATATATTTAAAACTATAGTGGGGAGAAAACCATTTTTTACCTATCATGACATGTAATCCAAATGAATGGTTTATATAGTCGGAAATCATTGAATGTACACATGGATAGAGTTTTCAGTGACTGGATTTGTCATGAGAAATATAAATCAGTTAAGATTACTCTCAATTTAAAGATGCTTGTTGAATACATGTAATACTGATGATTGATGATGCTACTTGATATAAGCGTCTAATTTGGTTTTCAAATAATAAGTACTGTATTCTTCATGGAAATCGTCAAGATTTTATTTTTATCAATGCATATTAGTTTAGAAGTTCCTTGAACAATCACTTTCATTGTTGCAGGACATTGTGGCAAAGTTATTGTTATTGTCGCAGCAGAGACCAAGGGCTCTTTGCGTTTTGTCAGGCACTGGGACAGTTTCTTCAGTCACTCTACGACAGCCTGCTTCTACCAATGCCAGTGTAACTTTTGAGGTTAAAGAACTACTTAGTACTGCTTAAAGTGCCTATTGCCTAAGGTCGTTCCTATGATGTATTGCCAAACTTAATCTATTTTCTAAATTTAACAGGGACGATTCCAAATACTATGCTTGTCTGGTTCTTACTTGGTTGCTGAAGATGGTGGACCCTCCAATAGAACTGGTGGCATTAGTGTTTCACTTTCTAGTCCCGATGGTCATGTTATTGGCGGTGGTGTTGCTGTGCTTATTGCTGGAAGCCCAGTGCAGGTATCTTGATTCTTCTAAGTCTGCAGTATGTTTGTAGCATGATTATCAGTATCAAATGATTAGTGCGATACAATACTTGACAATACATATTGTGGGTTGTATTGTATCAAATCTGTGTTTTAATTGCACATTCTAATCATGTTATTTTGGAAACTATAACATAAATTATTTTGGAAGTGTGTCTTAAATTGCTCATAGAATTATGCTTATTATTGATCATGATCGTACAATTCACAATTCCATATTGATTTGCCATTCAGAAAATGGACCTTCCAATGATTTGTATCCCAATTCAACCACCATTCTTGGAAGTTCTGGTTATTATTAACTTTGCATTCTTAATTGCTTGTTCACGTTGTTAATGCTGAAACAACATGACAAACCGAGAATTTGCTTTGAACGGTTGGGGCAATAGATGTTAGAGGTAGCGAGATTCGGATGCTCAATAATACAGTTTTGATGTAGCTTAGAGCTGTTCATACTACTATTGTTTCCTGTTCAGCCACGGGAGTGGGTAGGGACTATATGCTTCTCAATTTCTGTATCAAAACCAAAACATCATAACCCTGAAACCGAAAGGTAGATGGATGAATGAATGCTTTGCTTGGTACAGGTGGTATTGTGCAGTTTTGTGTATGGTGCCTCGAAGACCAAGCCTAAACAAGGGCTCACTATCACAGAGGAAAGTTCTGAGCAGCCTCAGCATAATGACAAGATGGCTTCTCCAGCCAGTGCTCCACCTGGTCAAAATCAAAACTTCCTCCCTTCTGGCACACACATTTGGCCTGGATCTCAACCAGCAGAGCTGAAAAGCACACAAGCCCATACTGGCATTGACTTGACTCGTGGGTGAGAATTTATCTTGGAAGGAATATTACAGTTTTGTATATAACTGTTGTACATGAACTTGAGTTTGTAGCATTGTGACTGTTTGCTATCCCCTTCTGTTGGGTGATAAGTTTGCACTATCACATGCTGAAACAAATGATTTATTCGTGATTAAGTGATGATTCTTGGCATATCCAAAAAATTGTGTTGAAATGTTCATGATATAGTACATGTTTGGTTTACAATTACATTAGTACTTTTGTGAATTTGAATGCAAATTTGTGGGTTTCAATGCATGACTTGATAAGTCATCAAATTCATTGGGATGCATGTTTTCCGGAGTTGAATTTGATCAGTTCTGATCACTCGATTTGGCCCACAGCTAATGGTTCACGTTACTCCAACCCAATTTTTTACCTGGCCTTATTATCTCTGCATAGTGTGCAACCTAATAAACTGAACAGAATATAGTTGTGATTGAGCTGGACCTAAATCCTCACGGTTTGTTATGTTAACTAGAATACTGCTTGAAACTGTTTTAGATTTTCTTTCAAGGATAAAGTAAAGGAATGAAAGTTTTTATTTATAATTTGTTGAAATAAAATGAAATAAATAAAAATAATATATTGGTGTATATATAATGTTTTAAGTTGTGTATTATTGTTATTATTATAACTACATTTAATAATATATTTTTGTTGGTTTTAATAGTCAAAAAAGCTTGTTGGTCAAGCCCCTACTGTGCAAACCAGGTTTTTGATTACTTTTTTTTTTTGTTGTGATGAGAGATCCTTCTGCACCCTACCATCTAGGCTTCTGCTCAAACAAACAGACCGTGAATTTCTGACTAAAATAAAAACCTGAAATGAATAATCGTATGTATGATTTACTTGTAATTTGACCTATCTATATTATTCATATAAAAACATTTGCTAACACAAAATTATCCCCTAAATTGTCAAACAAATATTTTATACTCTGTAAATTTTCACGGTGACGATCAATTTTGAAGTCCATCCGATAAACATTAAAACCGACACCGTTGTACTTCCCACTTGTAGGCTACTATGATTTGGTTTTGTACAAAGTAAAAATGACATTTTCATTTAATAAGATAATTTGAATCATAAGAAATAAAACGCAATTAGCACTATGTCCTGTACATACCAGTAGATTTTAAGTGGTGCCATTGACGGTCAATTTGAGCTTCTTCATGAATGATTGAAGTTAGAACATAAAATTACGTGAATTTTCTTCAAGGGAACTTAAACAACTCTTTCATATTCACCATTGGCCTATGATTATACGTTTTAAATTTATGCTCTCATAATCCCAATAAAACTAAGCATTACAAACCAGTCATCATGTTGTCAATGGGATAAGCAAATCTTCTTCAGTTAATACAAATAACCTTTATGCACAAAATCAGATTATTCAAAGGGAACACAACAAAGTCTAGAGAAGATGCTTTGACATTCATGAGACCCTCTCTTCCCATCTGAATCCTTTCATTCATACAATACCAAGTAGCTTACGGATGTCTCGCTGCCAAAAAAACGCCACAAGAATTAGAGGCGGCATAAACCATTTGATTTATAGAACATTAACATATAGAGAGAATGCCATCTTTACCTCAAGGCTAAGAGGAGATGTGGTGGGATAATAGCGATCTACCACTTGCCCATCCTTGTCAACCAGAAACTTGGCAAAGTTCCACTGAATATCATCCCCAAATATTCCCCACTTACCCGACTTCAAGAATTTATATAAAGGAGCAGAATTGTCCCCATTCACTTCAATCTAGCACAATGATAGAGAGACAAAAATATACTGAATGTCACATTTCTTCCAAAAATTAAAAGTTCATAATAGTAGAGTCTAAAGCAGATGAAAATGTTGATTTGATCACACACGAGGAGGTTTAATATTGGCAATAGATGACCAAGCAAAATGTATCTCATGCCATAACAAACAGAAATCTCACTCAGGGCAGTGACAAACAATAACCAAATCGCAGACTCACAAAATCCCTACTATTTAATCTTCAGCATAAGTATCTCAAACTTGATGATTAAATGTAAGTTTTCCAAACCTGTATGTTCATCTACCTTATCAAATATGGGAAATTCAGATTTAAAGCGAGTGCAGACAAACTCCTTAATTTGATCATTGCTTCCAGGCTCTTCCTCCCCAAATTGATTACATGGAAATGCCAGAATCTCCAGCCCTAATGAAGCCACCAAACTCAGTCATATCTATTAACAAAAAAATATTCGGAAAATAATAAAAAGTAACACTGATTCATACAGTTAAGCATCTCAATATCAATCTCCACAAGCACAAATCATAGAGCCAACCTGAATTTTGCAGAAATGAATAACTACAAACCTTTGTCTTTGTACTTCTCATATAGTTGATTCAACTCCACATAATTTGAGTTGGTCATGCCACTGCCTCAACAATACCAACCAAACAAGAACTATAAATATTCTCACGTGATGACAACTTCAGAAAGAATAATCATTGATATGAGGGGGGGAAATTCCCTATGATGAAAAGTCAAAACATTTAATAAAAAAAAGAAGATATATATGATAGCAGAGGGGGATAGCATACCATTTGGAAGCAACATTAACAATGACCAATACTTTTCCCTTGTAAGTGACAAGATCGACATCATCACCTTTAGTATCCTGCTAGGAACGCAAAAACTCGCAAATCGTAATCATACATGCATACATATACATACCCATTCAAGGATTAAAATGATTATGATTTTGAAAATAAATTCAGTGATTCTCGAGATTTCAAGCCTAATTTAGTAACAGTATAGTAATCTTAAATAAATAAAAACAAGATTGTGATAAAAGAAAAAGTTGCGATTTAAGGGTAGAGACAAAGCAGAGATAGATAAAGCAGAAACCTTGACAGTAAAATCGTAAACAGAGTTTGGATGGTTGGTGGGTTGAGTGGCCATGGTGTGGTGAATGTCACAAAGAGAAGACAACAGCTCCTATCAGAGACTGAAGAACCTGATGGGTATCACCACACTCAGCGAAGTTGAAAACTTGTGTGGAGTAATTTTCTACTTCCCCTTTTCTGAGTTTTATACATTTTCCATGTATCAAATTCATCATAAATTCTTTGTTATTTGACAATTTTCGAAAAGACAATAAGAGAATCCAAATTATTTCATTTTAAAAAATAAAAAAGACCTGGTTTGTTCATAAATACTTGAAGAACAAAACATGAAACTCGATTTCGTTTGATGTTCGAGTAGTATGGATATTTTTAAAAAGTTTACTATTTTATTAATTTATGTATTTTTTAATCTAATATTGGACACTTACCAATTTTTTAATTTTACAAGTTTTTTATTATTGGTTCCATGGATTAGTCTCCAAATTAAGTAAACTAAATAAAAAAAAAAAAAAAGCAAAATATAATCGTGTTTGGTTTCGGAGAAATTTAGAATCTCGTATTCATATTTTAAGATATGAAAATGGTTCTAAATAGCTTTAGGTTGAATGTGAATTCACGAAAATAACCAAGCATGCACTTTTCTACTCATTATTGTTGTAACTTTGTTTTAGACGAGTAACATACGTTTTTTTTTTTTATTTAATTCGTGTAATTTAATTCAAGTAAAATTTTAAAAATATACAAAAATAGTAAGTCACATGAAAAGTCGATATAAAAATCATGCCTACAATTTAATTCTTTTTAATTAAAAGTACATCCTTCGAAATATAGTTTTATTATTATTATTATTATTATTATTATTATATCATTGTATCATATACCATTTTTTATAACTATTTTTTTACTTTGTCATTTTAATTTTATCGTTTATTAAAATTACAATATAATTTCATTATTCAATAAAATACATAAGCATAATTTATATTTCATTTATTTAGAATTATATCTTTTTAAATATAAAAATACGGACCCACAAAATTCCCTAGTTAAGTAGTATAAATTAAATCGTAATTAATAATAATAAAATTAATAATAATGATAAGACAGCAACGAAATAGAAAGCTTAAGTTTACTACACTCACAGCAATAAAGAGACAATGTCATGGCTTTGAACATAATAACAGGTAATGTAAGACAGACAGGGAAGTGCAACATCTGCAACACGTCTTATTTATAATATTGTTCTAATCACTATTCATATATTGACAGATGCAGTCATCCATAGCTTCAAGCATCCAACAACTTCAACAAGTCCTTCTGCAGATATCAGCACAAGAAGCATTGTTAATGTAAAAATATCAAACAAAAATAGGCCAAATTATTGGTGCATAATACTAATTGTCTTACCTCAATGCTGAGAGGAGAAGTTGTGGGTGCATAGCGATCAACAACCTTCCCCTCCTTATCAACAAGGAACTTGGAGAAGTTCCATTTGATATTATCCCCGAAAAGTCCACCTTTGCTTGATTTTAGATACTTGTAGAGTGGATCAGCCTTGTCACCATTCACATCAACCTAAAGAACAATGGTCTCAGTATAAGATTGACAGCACAGTGAATACTAAATCAACCATGAACAAACAAGAATTAGTTTCCCCTAGTCTGAAATTTATCTTATTTGCTTAGTATTGGGAGGTGGGCTATGAACACCACACCAAGGAAGAATACGAGTCTTGGAGTCAATCTATTCATCTCTACCTTAATGGTTCATATATTGAAGCATTACACAACCAGAACCAAAACTGGGGGAAATCTTGAAAGGATTACACTGCTCTCCTAATCATCCTGATTTTCAGCGAGAGTTAATTTCAGAACTCAGTCAGAAATTCTTGAAGGGAACCTAATTGGAGATTAGAGGTGAACATAAAGCATACACCAAATTGTGGCTCAAACAAGATTTGAGCTACAACCCAAAAAATTAGTAATCAACGAGCTAATCCCAAGAACATAGCGCATAAAGTTGATGTTTATACGCAGGAATGAAATCACAGTCAGTGGGAAATGAGAATACACAAAGATTATTTTACCTTGTCAAAAACAGGAAACTCAGCCTTGAAGCGAGTGCAAACAAAATCTTGTATCTGTTCATTAGTTCCAGGCTCCTGTGCCCCAAATTGGTTGCATGGGAATGCTAGAATCTCCAGCCCTAAACCAAGAAGATAAAGGTTTTGAGAAAGAAGACATGGATTTGTTATGGTAATCACTTCAATATGAAAAGAATAAAATACGCAAGATTAAAACAAAATGAATTTGTCACGCTACAGAGATAACAGTTAAGACAAGAATGAAAGAAACAGCAAGAAAGAAACAAACGGCAGGACAACAATCGCAACAGCATGAGAACAGAAGACAAAAAGAAACCTTTTTGTTTGTATTTCTCGTACAACTGACTCAGCTCTGTGTAATTCGAATTAGTCAAGCCACTGCATCGAACATTAACCAACATCAAGATATAGCACAAAGAATTGGTTTGAAACAAAATTAAGGGCGAAACCCTCCAATTCTAAACCCACATACCAATTTAGGGTAAAATCAGAGAACATAACTAAAAATATGCTTGATCAAAATGAAAATTGGTAAAATTCAATTTCAATTAAATAAAGAAAACGAGAAAAATGAAAATTGAAGAGGTACCATTGTGAGGCAACGTTGACGATTAAAAGGACCTTCCCTTTGTAGTCGCCCAGATTAATATCATTTCCCTTAGCATCCTGAAAAAAGATAAAAGAAAAGGGTTAATCTAAAGTTTACAACTTTACAGAGTAAACAATGAAAAGAAGCAGGATTTATACTTTAACGGTGAAATCGTGGACTGATTTGGCGCTTGAGGTGGCCATAGTGTGATCTGTTCTGAGGGAGGAGAAGAAAGAGGTGGTTGAGGTTGAAGGAAGCGGTTTGAAAGAAGCGTGAAGAAGAGGAGGGAAGAGGGTAGGATTGGAGAAGAATTGAAGAGAAGAATAAGTGGAAGAAGCTAATCTTATAGCAGTTGTTGTGCGAAGGAAGATGCGAGTGGTTGAAGAAGATAGCATTGGTAAAAAGGTTTTTATAGCGTCTTTTTTGCGCGTAGAGCGACACCTTCCTTGGTTCTTCTTATTATCGTAGCTGGGTCCAGTTCGAGGATTCCATGGTTGTATTATTATGTGAACGTGAACCACTTGTGTAGTGCTTCTGTCTGGTGACGGTTTCGGTGACGGTATCGGTGTATCAGTGACGGTGAAAAGGTAAACGTTTCACACGTGGACACTTTCTTTAACAATTAATATTAATGATTATACAATCATATTTGACAATTAATTTACGTCATATTATTGTCATATTTTTTATGCAGGCAAGCTTCATCTTTATTAAAATAAACATATTGTAAATTTTAACTATCTATTTTATCGTTCTTTTTAACAATTTTTCCAAATCGATCTTGAGGTTTAACTTACTTGTAAGTCTATATGGAAAGCCTCTTAGATTAAATGTCATTTAGCAATAAACTAATTTGCAGAAATAAACATTGAATTGAGAAAAAAGAATGCAATTAAGTTTAATATATTTAGACTTAATTTTTGTTTGAAGCAACTTGTGAACTGAAGGCATGACATCGAACAGACTGCTTCTTCCTTCCTGCACCTCCATACAGTCTTCCTGTACGTTCATATAAAGTGGAAAATGCCATTTTAACCTTTATAATATTTTTTAAATTCATTTTATCATTCAGAACCATAAATGCTTAAATCCTGCACCTTGGAACCCATCTCCCACCTTGTTCCGTCGTTCAGCACCTCGTCTACTTCAAGCAACTTTGGTAATCATAGCACATGAAAATTTTGCACCTCCTATGTCATTTAGCCATTGAAAAAGGAGATATTAAAAATCTCGTTCATTTCACTCAAAATTGAAATTGCGGATTATAAAAACCATTGAATTTTTGAATTTTTGAATTTTTGAATAACTTGTAGCTTGTAGAAATCGCAAGTCATTCATTTTTTAAACAACTTACGATTTATACAATCTGCAAAGTATTTAAAAAATCGAACGACTTTTGATTTATACAATTTGCAAGGTTAAAAAATTGTATGACTTGCAATTTGTACAATCTTTAAGACATTTGATTTTTTTAATCACTTGCAGGTTATAAAAATTGAAAGTCATTTGAAAAATCGAATGATTTACGGTCTTATAAATTGTACAAACCGCAAGTCATTCGATTTCTATAATTCGCATATGTTTTTATAACAATAATAATATTTTTTCATTTTATTATGTTTAAATTCAGAATTTCAAAAATTATAAAGGTTGTCATCCGGTTTACATTTATTTTTAAAATGTAAACCGGATGAGGGTGCCATTTGATTATCATTTATTTTGTAAATGTAATCAAATAACCATAGATCATTTTGGTCATTTCTACAGGAATATTTTGAAAATTGGAGATGGAGATAGAATTTGTCTGTAGGAAGGACAAATTCTTCCTCCACCCCCATATCCTCTTCCTGCATCTCCATAGCAAATTTTAATTCGAAGAGTGACCTTGTCAAAATTATCAAATTGTCCCTGCTTTATTAAAGAGCTCCAACCATTTTTAAAATTTAAAAACTGAACAGTCAGTCATCCGATTTTTAATTTGAGAACCGGACAACTAGCCATCCGATTCTCATTTTTTTGAAATTTGAGAACCGGATGGCTAGTTGTCCGGTTCTTAAATTTAAAAAAAAAATAAGAACCGGATGAACAGGAGGGGGTGCCATCCGGTGTGTAAGTTGTGAACTGGACACCACCCGGTCCGGTTCTCAAATCTATTTTTTTATGAGTTGTTGGAATGCCATGTTACAGATATATTCAGAAGAAGGTATCTGATTTCTTGGGTTCGGGAAGAAAATTGTATTCTTTGACTCTTCATTTGCATTAGTTAAATTTATTTTATTTTATTTTAATTGAATTTGAAATGAAACTTAATCAGGAAGAGTTAACGTGCAAAACAGGAGACTCTTCCTAAAATGTTCCATGAAATGCAGCAGAAGAGACTCTTAATTTAAAATGGAGTTGGAAATTGAAATTAGGAGTAAACATACAACAACAAAAAAGACTCTTCATTTCTTTTTTTATTTTTATGTACATTAATTTTTTTAATTGGGTGGTGATAGGTGACAGCATATATAACAAAGTCATAATTTAATTGCATTAAGTTTAAAAAAAATCAGGTACATAAGAAGGTGAACGGTTTAATAGTGTAAACCCGATGAGGTGTCATCCGGTTTACATCTTTTTCCAAATGTGAATCGGATGAGAGTGCTATCCAGTTGTCATTTCCAAAACAAATGAGAACCAGATAAAGCTCGTTCGGTTGTCATGCTACCAGATCGGAAAAACTTTTCGTTCGCCATCAATAGTCCCAAAACACTAAATCAAATACTCTAATCAACAATAAGACTTACTAATTGCTAATAAACATAAAAAATTGGTTACCTACAACTTATTTGAAGGTTTAATTGAAGATTTGGGAAAAAAAAAACCAAATACATAAGATATGAACCAAATATAGAAGTGAAGAAGATGGAGAGTATTTTTGGCTTTACACTTTTTAATTAAGGGTATAGTTGTCTTTTAATAATAAATATGGAGGTACAGGAAGAAAGTACGGGGGTGGAGGAAGAATTAGTCTGCAGGAAGAAGCACTCCTCCCAACAGCCTCGTAAGGCCCAGCCCGTTGGCCATAAAATAAGTGGGCAGTTGGTTCCTGTATCTCATCGTTTACTTCCTGCACGTCACTGACAAAAATGTCCTTTTAGAAAAAAAAAGAAACACTTTTCGAAAGTATTTCATTTTCTAATGTAAATAAATACTTTTAAAATGTAAATAAATATTTTTAAAATGTTTTTACTGAAATACAATTGTCATCCCATTGACTTTCGAAAAAACCTTTTCGAAAGTTTTTTTTTTTAAGTTATGGAATTTTTTTTCTAAAATAGGTATTTAAACTCGTGCACGATTCACATTTTGTAGGTGTTTTTTTAATATTAGTTTTAGCATATTTACATTAGTATTTCTAAATGATTACATTATATAAAAATTGGCATATGTGAGTATGATTATTCTATACCATCTATATATATACTCTGATCTACATAATATTATGTAAAAGTTAAGTTACATTCTTTATATAATATTTTTTAAGATCTAAGTATTTAATAAAATATAAAAATTACACGTAAATGTGGTAGTCTTACAGGATTTTATTTACTCACAATATTCATTTTATTTTTACATATGCATATTCTTAGATTTTAGTTTATAAATATATACTTAATTTCTTTGTTCATAAGTTTTTTTTCAAAAAACCAAATAATTTCTAGATGCAAAGTATACTCTAGATAGAAACATATAATTAAAAATGTAATAGTAAATCCCAAAAGATATTTCAAAAACTGAAAATACATTTTGAATTATGCATGTTGTAATAAATTTCAAAATTGCGCCTTCCAAATATATATTTTGGAATCCCAAAATATATTATAAAATATATATTTTTTATAATGGGGTGCAGGTTTTAAATGATGGTGTGGAGAATGCAAAACCGTTGACATATTTACAGATAAGATTACGTAATAAAGGGTATCGAGTGTTTAAGCAACTGAGAGAGCAAGAAAGAAAGAAAGATGAAGCTGAAGGTTTATGCAGATCGAATGTCCCAGCCATCCCGTGCGATTCTCATATTCTGCAAGTATTTCTATTTCCCCAATTATCTTTTTCTTTTCCTTTTAGTTTTTGCTGTCTCCTTCTGGAATATTTGAATACGGTCTCTGTACAGAGTGAATGGAATAGATTTTGAGGAGATCAAAGTCGATTTATCCAAACGTGAGCACTTATCTCCCGAATTCCGAGGTAATCACTCAATTGTCGGTTTTTATTTTCATGGAAAACAGTATATATATTCTCTCGTCTTTAATTTTTTTGGATTTTCCTTCAGGGATTAACCCTTTAAGGCAAGTCCCTGCAATTGTTGATGGAAGGTTCAACCTATTTGAGAGGTACTTCAGCTTCAGAATCTCACGTTTAATGCGATTCTTCAAATTTCATTGTGTTATTGGTTTGGTTTGGTGCTGGTTACAGTGGTCAACGCATTCCATGCTTATGGAGTATGGAATTATCTTCATCCTTGTTAATGGGTGTGTTGTTTTCTTCTTTGCAGTCATGCAATTCTCATATATCTTTCATCGGCGTTTCCAGGAGTTGCAGACCATTGGTTAGTTGTTATTATTGTCTTCTCCCTTTTTACAATTTAATTGCAATGTTGTCTATGAAATCAAGATATATGAATGTAGAGAAGCAAGGAAGGGTGTTTGATTGTTTATGTGTTTCGTTGGCTAAATGCGGCGTTGTTTCTTAACAAAGTGGCGTCTTTTTTGCTACTGATAATAATGTTATTTTGGCAGTTTGTATGTGCATTGGTGCTTTTCATGTCATAAGGGATCTTTTGGTTTAACGGAGGGGAGGGGAAGGAATGAAAGAGAGGGATTTTGATTTGATATTTTGTTTGTTAAAGAGGGGGGAGGAGAGGGTAATCCTTTTCTTGTTTGGTTTTCAAAGATAGGGTAAGGATTTTAATATTAAGTTCCATTTTATATCCTTATAATTTTGGATTTCAAAGCATAAATAGAGTTATGTTTGTCTATAGAATTGAAATCCTACTGCAAGAATTACCTTTCTGTATGCTTGTCATTTACAGCTGGTTCCTGTCTGTTGTGTTTATATTGATCCCTTTGCTGTGGACACACTTTTTTGCCTGTTTTTTTAACAATTTTTGTTTTGTTCATTCCTTTAGGTACCCAGCCGATCTTTCCAGGAGGGCAAGAATTCACTCTGTGTTAGATTGGCATCATCAGAATTTGCGGCGTGGGGCAGGTGCATCATAGCTCATAAAGAATCCTTTTGCGCTTTTTGTTGTTGTCTTGCTTGCTTGCATGTGAAACTAGAATGAGAATTAATGTTATTTCATGAGTTCTTATCATGTTGGCTTACTATAACTAATCTCAATGTACATAATTCAGAAATTAGTGTCATGTTTTGCTTGCTTGCTAGATCAGATAGTTTTATACTCTAGCACTTTTGAGGAATTTTTCTTTCCATTTGCAAAGTAGGGAAGTTGAGTAGAGTTAAAAACATAGCTGGAAGATGACAGTGAAGCTTCAGAAAATATACTTAAATACCTTACTCTAGACAATTTAATTAGTTGTAGAAGATAGTGTATCTTACTCCGATGCTTTGTATCAATGGCAAAGTAATTTGCATTACAGTTTGTTTAGTCTTGTACATGTACATGTTGAACCCATGCTTTGCATAAATTTCCTTTGAGCACAGGTGAAGATGCCGTTTTTTTGTTTGTATGCAAAACTTTTCCTGCTTTGTTTCTTTTAATGATATATCTTCTTTATTGTATTCCAGCTACATTTGTTCTAAATACTGTACTAGCGCCACTATTGGGTCTACCACTGAACCAACAAGCAGCTGCTGCAGCTGAGAAAATTTTGATTTCATCTTTGACAAAAATAGAAAACATTTGGCTTAAGGGGAATGGAAAGTACTTGCTTGGTGGCTTACGACCATCCATAGCAGATCTCAGTCTGGTTTGCGAAATTATGCAATTAGAGGTAAATGTTAAAGTTAATCTAAAATAGGAATCATCATTAATTATGTCATGACTTGGGGAAAAGGGGATGTTTTTATTTTTTCATTAAGCTTTTTTCTTGAGTTTGAAGAAAATAAATTGTAGAGCTCTTTCTGATTTCGTTTATGTTGTACGATTGAGAAGTCCAGAAACACACAGGTGTGGTCAGGCATGTTTGGTTTGACTAAGATAAGGAAATATAGTTTACTTTTAATGTCGATCTAATTAAGAACTGTTTAGGTAGAAATGTGACACGCAGGACAGAATGTTCATCCCCTCCTCTAGAGGAATTGGGATATTGACTTAGTTTCTTTGGATGCAGCTTTTAAATGGGAAGGACCGTGATCGTATTCTTGGCCCGCACAAGAAAGTTCAGCAGTGGATTGAGAGCACAAGAAAAGCAACGGGACCTCACTTTGATGAAGTTCATAAAGTCCTTTATAAGCTCAAAACGAAGCTTTCTGAGCAGCAATCTAATCAGGCAGATAGCCTGATGGAATCTAGGATTAGAACCCCACTAACTTCAAAAATGTGACCAAACAACCTTGACAGACAACTTTATGTGATGCGTATACATATGTTGATTGGAACATCAAAGATGATAATGTTTTGTCTGTATTGAGACCCTTAATTTATGTTGGATAGTTAATAATGGTCTATCTGTTATTTAATTTTGCTGTATAATATTTTCAAGGAGTTGGTAAATTGCAGTAGAGCTATATGAACAGTACAATACCTTTTTTTTTAATAAAAAACAAGAGTGCTTATTGCATCACTATATTGACCCCAATCCTTGAATTGTGCAAATATAAATTTATATGCATTATCCAAATGGCACTGGCGTGGAAGCACGTCATTGCGTGATAGTTATGTTACCATTGTATCAAAGTTTGATTGAACTATAGACCATTATATTTCTCAATTTATTTTATATAAATTTCTCACTGATAAAATAATAACTAATAAAGTTGGAGACTTTCGATGCACGGAAGGTATGTAATTCTTTTGTATTATACTTTATTCTATATCCAGAACAATATAATCAAGTTCGTTTTTAGACTATTTGGTTGAGGGTTGTTATTAATGTTCTCGTAGATTTAATAAAATGATTTTATATTAGTTTTACAATGTCAAAAGAAAACAGGTAAGAGAATTATATTATAGTGTATATTTTAAGTATTTTTAATACAAAGCTAAAAGAGTATTTGGGAGTGGGTTTTTTTTTTTTATATATATTTTTAACAAAAGTTCTCAGAAACCCTTCTAAATTTGTGTACGAAAGAATATCTTCCTTCAAACAACTGAAAAGTTTATCTAATTTAAGGTTTGTTTTAGTTTCGTCGAACACGAACACGTTTATCCGAAAGGATAAAAACTGTTCCTCATAAGCATTCCATAAATTATTAGTTTATGGATATAAAGTTTGACCGTTAAAAGGTCCTGGTAAGTGTGTAATGAGGCAAAAGAAGCAATGCAACGAAGAAGATAGAGAGTAAAGTCAAAGGAGTGCTTTGCTGACTGCTCTGCTTCCCAAACTTGTTATCGATGGTGATGGAGAAGCTGAAGGTGTATGCGGATCGAATGTCCCAGCCTTCTCGAGCGGTTCTCATATTCTGCAGGTTAATATTTCTTCATACTTTGCACACACCACTAAACAAAGCCATCATCTGTTTATTATTTATATTACGATATGATTATGATGAACTAAAACACTGTTATCATAATCTTTGTGTTGAAAAGATTGAACGGAATTGACTTCGTGGAGATCAAAGTAGACATTTCCAAAGGCCACCACCTCTCTTCTGAATTCAGAGGTATCTGTAGCAGTATCCATCTAATCTAAGATGTTAAATAAGCATATGCACTTTATAACTATTCATTCACTAACAACTCTGCACTTAACGAACTCTTTGTTCCTAATTATAAAATTCAGTTATTTAATTCGTAATTAAGAAAAAAGGTTAGTTTAGTTAATAACCTAAATTTGTCTTCTTTTTTTCAAATCTACCTTTGTTATTAGTGATGATTCTATTTTCTCTCTCCATTCTGTTGTGCAGATCTTTTCTGTTTTGCTAGAAAGAAAACAGAATAGCATGCTTCCTTGTGATTACTGAGTATTATCACAATACACAGAGAGTGTTTCTTTTCATACGAGGTTTTATATCCATAGCTTATTTTTGTTCTATCATTACATATAATAATATGTTATGGTATTTTGTCATGGCACTCACTAAGTGGTGGATAGAAAATTTAATAGTGCGTATATCCATTTAGGTTCAATTGAAGGAGTATGGTATAATGGTTCCAAAAAGGAGCACAAAGATCTGGTGCATTTGCTTTGCAGTGAATACTGATTGGTGGAAAATTTGTGGTCTATTCTTCTGTTGACTTGAAATGTATTTTATTTTTTTCAGAAGTAAACCCTCTACAGAAAGTTCCGGCTATTGTTCATGGAAGCTTCAGTCTCTCCGAGAGGTAATCATTGATAAGGCCCTTGTCTTTTAATCCACCTCTATAATGTTAAGCATTATTGCACTTGTCTCATTATGCCTATGTGTTTGACTTTGATAAGGATGGAGCGTGTTCCTGTAAGATATCTTCAATTTCTTTGTCCAAGTACTGAGTTGAGAATATTATGCTATGCTGGGAGTGAACCAAGCTATCATACTTATTTTGAAGCTATATGCCTGTTTGCATATCCTATCCGCTAATTGATGATTGTGTGGCCCCATAGAAAGTTTTCCTGATGCTTATCCGATGAACTAACGTTTTATAGTTGCATAGAAATAATTTCGTTTATTTGTAAACAATCTCGTTGTAATAATTGGGTTGTCTATACATGATGCAGAGTGGTAGTTGCTTATAAAATACATTTTTTTTTTGGTTTATTTGAAGCTCGTGCCTTCTTGGCTCAGGAAAGTGAATGAAAGATGTGCGTTTAAATTTCCAGTGATTAATGAATTCTTTTCATCTACTGGTGTAGGATTACTATATGATGTATTTTGTTTTAAATAACATGTTTTCTGTTGCCTCATACTTATTTAGTTCCCTTAAATGCTGTAATGAGTAAATTTTGAATCCCCCATTAGGAATATTTTATTTTTTATTTTATAATGTGTTCTTAATAAACCTCGTTTTCTTTTGGCAGCCACGCAATCCTTGTCTATCTTAAATCTGCTTTTCCTGGAACTGCCGACCACTGGTTAGTAGATTCTGTTCTTTTGCTTCTGAAGTCCTGAACTACCTGGTTGTTTAAATAAATACTTCATAGTCCTTTAAATGTCAGAGCTAGAATGTTTCACTGCGCAGTGGTTGAACATGATTTTATTGTTTAAGTCTAGTTAAACATACATGATTAGAAACGGCCTAATCATGACCAGGGTTGCTTGTCCATTGCTAATGCGCTTGTTCTTCACTTTTAGATATGTTAGAGATGTCCTATCAACTAGAAATATAATCAAATTATAGTATATAAATACAAATATCATCTTACAAGTTCAAGTTGGTTTTATGAAGTTGATTTAAGTTTAAATATGTAAAAATAATCATGTTGAATTTAAATTCAATTTTGTGCTACCTGGAGATACATTTCCTACAATCTAATCTAAGCATAAGTTGCCATGCTTTGTCATAAAAGTGTTGAAAACTTGCATCTAAATTTTACTCATGATGTATCAGGTACCCAAGTGATATTTTCAGGAGAGCAAAAATTAACTCAGTAATGGATTGGCACCACTCTAATTTACGAAACGGAACAGGTGCTTTACACAACTAAATCCAGACATCTTCCAATTCCTTAGAACAATGCAATTTTCCATGCACAGTTGAGTTTCTTCTATGGAACTCGTGTGCTGGTTAGGGATTGTTAAATATATGGCTACAGACTACTAAGAAAATTCAATCATAAAGTCATTATCTTCTACATACTTACTGTTGTGAGCATTCAAGTTTGTTGTAAGTATACTAGAGTGCAAGTTGGCAACATCTTCAATAATTGTTTAAGTGGACTAAAATGGGATTAAATAATTACTCACTTGTGGAGAGCTTCATGTCATTAATTTAGTGTCGTGATATAATGCAACAATCAATGCATATAACAATCCCTATTCTGTCGTTTTTTCTTTAAAAGCAACATCTGATCGAAGAACAGATTTTACCATTTCTGCAAGTCATATGTTAAATCATATATTTCTAGGCTGAGAACATCTTTGTTTGTCCCATTTTTAGAGAACTGGCATGTTTCTTGTAAACTATGACTAACTGGTAGAAGCACACGAGCTTTGCAGTGGGCTATGTAATAAATACTGTACTAGGACCTGCAACTGGCCGTCCACTTAATCCAAAAGCAGCTGCTGAAGCAGAAGAAGTACTATTTTCTTCTTTATCAAATCTGGAGGATATTTGGCTCAATGGAGATGGACGCTTCCTGCTTGGTGGCTCTCAGCCATCTATAGCAGATCTCAGCATGGTTTGTGAACTTATGCAACTCGAGGTAACTATATGTGACTTGTAATTATTGGTGCTGCATTCAACCAAATTGGCACAATATCTTGAAATCTTCAGTTGAATTAGAATTGTGATTGGTGGTATAATTGCATTTTACATGAATTTGTAAAGTTAAACTGTGATAACTTAGGTTTTGGATGAGAAGGATCGCAGTCGTATATTATCCCCATACAAGAAAGTTCTTCAGTGGATTGATGATACAAGAGCTGCAACAAATCCTCACTTTGAAGAAGCGCATAATATCCTTTATAGAGCTAAAAAGAAATTTGAACAGCAGCGTTCAAGGGAAGCTGAAACTTGGACTAAGCCTAGCGACAAGATAGGTGGCCATTCAAAGATGTGACAGACATGCCTTCATCTTTGCTTCAAGACTAACAACATAATCACAGCCTTTTTCTTTCAACAGACTTGAGCCTTGGGTTTCAAGCTTTGCTTTGTTGGGTTGAATAGATTTACATCTTCCTACAGAGACATGAATGCTAGACCACCATGTGCAATGGTTGAGTAATTCACACACCCCATAAGATTTTGTCGAGTAATGTTGTACACCTCAACTGCATATCCTGTTTCTATTTTCACTCTCAACCACATGAGTCAATAATTGTGTATGTTAATTTTTTAAAGGTTGTTGTGCTTTTATTTAGTGGTCTGCTATTCACATATAAAATAAAAGAATAAACTAAACTACTATTTTTTTTCGTGTTGAGCATTGGATAAGGCTTAGATCTTTGGAATGATATATCTTCGCATGTGATAAATTGAGATGGGTACGTGGTGTCGAAGAACACTTGAAACTGATTCATATTTACACATCAAAATTCTTGCATTGTTTTAAGATCTATATGACCTCACGTGGTTCTATTCCTCTAAACATATCACTACTGTCATACGTATTTACATTGTGATATAAATGTACTGAAATAAACCCACCATTTTAAGTCCTGTAAAGTTTGCGGGGGCAAATATCATTACTTGAAGGGTTTTCATTGTGTACATTATTCCAACACCAGAGAAATTTTTTTACATGCAAGCAATGTTTACAGCTTCTTACAAGTGACAACTGTCCAAGGTTCTTGATATATAGTAACATATAACTCAACAAGTCACCACATACTATAGTAGCAGTAACACATAGTAGCTAACACAAGGACCCACCATGAATTCTTCAGCACCATATTTTACATCACTCAATGCTTATGCCCCGTATCTCAAGATTGTCCAGCTTCTTGGGTCTCCTATAATACTTCAACAGTAGAGAACAGCAAACCACACTGACAGAAGAGGCAGCCATGGCAGCCCCAGCCACCCATGGTGGCAACCGAAATCGTGTAGAAGGAAAAAGAGCTCCAGCAGCAATTGGAATTCCTAGCAGATTATAGCCCAACGCCCATATGTAGTTGAGACGGATACGGGAAAACGTTTTTCTGGAAAGATCAATGGCAGTTATGACATCCTCCAAATTACTCTTCATTAGGACAATATCAGCAGCCTCAATAGCAATGTCTGTACCAGCACCTATTGCCATTCCTACGTCTGCTGCCACAAGTGCTGGTGAATCATTGATACCATCCCCCACCATAGCCACCCTGAGCCCAGAAGCCTAAACAAGAAGGGTGCTCAATATGTTAACACAGGTAATACATGCTAGAGATGTATAAACTAGGTGTAATTTATATACAGTTTCAGCATAAAATTTAGCTTAACATCACATCATGTTAATGAATAAGATAACATGGTAAAGTGGTGAAATCTTATTAGATATTTGAGCGAATAGAATAATACGGTAAATTGGTCAAATCTTTTTAGATATTTGGGTGAAAAAGTCTTATGATGCCAATGTATAATTAAACTCAAATTATTCAAGTGTCTTTAGCTTAAACTTTGGAATCATTGATTTATGACTGGACTTGTAACCCCTCCCACCGTTAGGACATAGGAGAGGAAAAGATGCAAAATTGTTTTTCTCTCCCCCCGGACGGTGCAATTGTTCGAGAGTTTTGAGAATTCATAATGATGGATTTGAATTTACTGTAGCAGTGGAAAAAATATTAGCCGTGCAATCTTAGTCGAAGGGCCAAAATCCAGTCTCAACAATTAAATGAGAAACATAGTTCCAAATTTCATTGTACATGGCTCTATGTGGACTACTGGGTGAAGATTGGACAATTAAAGGCTGAAATATAGCATAATATAGTTGGACTATGCATTCATGTGTATTCACCTTTCAGCTTAAAGTACTATCCACAATTTAAACAAAGTACCTGCAAGTCCTTCACTTGCTCAGCCTTGTGCTCAGGTTTGGCTTCAGCAGTAACAGTTTCAATTCCAACTTGCCTTGCTATAGAATTGGCAGTTCCCCAATTGTCCCAGTAACCATGATGCTCCTAATTTTCATAGACTTGAGAATGGAAATGACTTCTTGTGCAGCTGGTTTCAATGGATCAGATACTGCTAAAACCCCAACTACTTCCCTATTTATAGACACTAGAATTCCAGTTTGAGCCATTGCTTCCGCTTCTGCCAGTATCTCTTCAGCATCTGCAGGAAGTGCAACATTGTGGTCTGCCATCAAGGTCTTGTTACCCACAAGTATTTCCTTATTTCTAACCATGGCCTTAACTCCGTGTCCAGCAATGGACACAAAATCCCGTGCCTCAGGCCAAATGGGGTTCTCTTCATCTCTCAGTCTTTTAGCATACTCTACAGTGGCCTTCGCCAGGGGATGCTCACTATTCACCTGACACAGGAAGTTATACAATGTAAAAGTTTTATTTCAATTATTCACGGGAAAGCATATGAAACTCAATAATTGAATTCCTACCTCAGCTGCAGCCACAAGTTCATAGAATTCTCGGAGTACCATATTTGTTAACAACTTTGTATTTACTACCACAGGCTTCCCGATAGTGAGAGTACCTGTCTTGTCAAATACAACGCAGTTCACCTACAAGACAAACCATAAACAGATTCAAATGTTTTACGTGTGACATTTTTTCATATAAGCACGAAATCCCACCCCTTACTACGTTTAGGTAAGTTGTGCCTATGCTCAAATAAGAAGAAAGACAACCTAAGCAAGTTCATCTTAACTTCACCAACATATACAAAGCAAATCCTGAATTTAAGGACCTATAGTTTAATGTCAAATGCTGACCTTATGTGCATTTTCTAATGCTTGACCTCCTTTGATAAGTATTCCCTGAGATGCACCTACTCCAGTGCCAACCATGACTGCAGTTGGTGTTGCTAAACCTAAAGCACATGGACAGGCTATGACCATGACAGAAATCCCAAACTGCAAAGCAAGCTGAAAGCTATCCATGGAAGATGGTATCCAAGACTTCGGGTAAGCACTAACCCTTCCAGCTATAAACCAGGCAAGCCAAGTTGAAAATGAAATCAAAATAACCTGCTCAAAGAAACCCCTCTAAAATAAGTACCACAGAGATAAGGATTCAATTTTAGAAGGCAAAACCTATAAAACATAAATGAAATATAGAAATCATCTATCAGACGAACCTGCAAGAATAAACAATCACCAAGATTTGTTATAAGCTTTGATACATGTTAGAATTTATCTTAAAATCAATGGAAATTATTTAAAATTATCCTAATGATACTAGACTTTCTAACATATTCAAACTGAAAGAACATCTCTCATCATCGAGAGAATCCCATCTAATAAGAATCTTAAACGCTATAACAGGAAACTTTGCCTATAGCTATACAAGAAAACTTTGCTTAACAGATGACTAATTTATAGCTATTCAAATCTATTAAAGAAATAAAACAGCAAGTAAATCAGTTATTCAAATCCGTTAAGTGAATATTATAGAGATATTATTGGAGAATCAATACAGGAAGAAATGAATTTAGCTAATCCCTACCATAGGCACAAAGTATTTGGAAATGCGGTCAGCAAACTTCTGCACAGGAGCCTTGGCCATCTGTGCTGACTCAACAAGTCTGACAATCTGAGCAAGCGCACTCTCTGATCCCACCCATGTAGCCTTAATATGCAAAACTCCATTTTCATTCACAGTTCCTCCAATAACAGTATCCCCTTTCCTCTTTGCCACGGGACGTGCCTCACCTGTTATCATGCTCTCATTCACGTGGCTCTGACCCCAAATAACAAATCCATCGGAAGCCACTTTTGCACCAGGAATGATCTTAATGACATCATTCTTCTGAATCAACCTGCTATCAATTTCCTCCTCACCAACAACATTTCCTTCACTGTCCAACGTCAACAATATAGCAGTATCAGGTGTCAAGTTCATGAGCTTGGCAATTGCATCGGATGTCTTCCCCTTGGCCAAAACCTCAAGGTACTTCCCTAGCAAAATAAACGAAATAAGCATAGCACTGGTCTCAAAGAAATCAGTACCCTTGAAACCATCAGATGTAGCAGCTCTCAGCACAGAATACACTGAGTAAAAGTATGCTGCATTTGTTCCCAAGGCAATCAAAACATCCATGTTGGGAGAACCAAGGCGTAATGCTTTGTAAGCACCAGAGTAAAACCTCTTCCCTATAATGAACTGTACTGGTGTTGCAAGCACCAATCTTATAATCTCCCCCACTGTAAGCATTTTAACAACTTTGGCATCTAGTCCATGCTTAATTCCAGGGATATACATAAGCACCATGGAGGTTAGAAACACAGGAATAGTAAACACCAAACTCCACATGAAGGATCTATAGTATTGCTTGATTTCCTCCTTCCTATGACTATTCCTTTTCCCTCCTTCCGGGAAAATCTTTGCCTTGAAACGCCTAGACCCAGTTTCTTGAATCACGTTAATAAAATTTCTTGGTCCTGTCAAGTCTGGTTTATAAGAAAGAGACACTTTGTTCAACAAAGGGTGTGTTTCTACACCTTGGACCCCAGGGAGGGCTTGAAGAGAATTTTCAATTAGTCTCATGGAACGACCCGTCCTTACGCCCTCTACCTGAAGGTCTATTCTGCTCATGTCTTCACCTGTGCTGATAAGCGTGGCTTGAAAACCAGTGTCTTCTACAGCTTCCAAGATTTGGTTGTAGGTGACAACGTTTGGAGTGTAGTGAACTTCAGCTTCCTCAGTTGCAAGGGCCACTTGGGCTTTCACCACTCCTTGGACTGATTGAAGTGCAGACTCAACAGTGGAAGAACACGACGTGCATGTCATGCCTTGGATACGTATGCGGCATATCTGAACAGATGTGTCGTTATCATCTCTGATTGATGTGGCTTGGAATCCAGCATCTTCAATGGCCTCGCGAATGGTCTCTTCCTGAGAAGAAAATGTCATGGAGAGACGTCAAGAACAAAGAGAGTGTCAACACTAAAACTACAAATCGTTGAATTATATTATAAGCTTTACCAAAATTGAGTGAGAAATGAAACAAATGAATCCAATTCAGGACAAAGGAAACTATGTATGAGAACACAGACAAACCATTCATGACTTGTGACATCAAATGTAACTCAAGAAATTAATACATGGAATAAATGTTGTGTAATATATATATATATATAACAGATGTTGATGGAGTGTTCAGAAATAAGGAATCTCTACTATCTCTATCTTTAGATCATATTATATCGTTGATTATATTTATATTTTCTTTTCTTTGAAGTGTCAGTTACCTTGCCTATAAGAAAAATTAAAGAATTTATTTTCTTTCAAAAATATACATAAAACTAGATTAATGTAGTTAAGTTAATAAGAATTTAAAAATAACTAGATGTAATCTAATAGGTCATACAGTCAAATTAAAAAAAAATATGTATATTTGATTAGGAACATATTATAATTTGCACGTCATGAAATATTATGTATTTTTAATTTAAAAATATAATTAAAATGAATGTGTTGAGTATAACTATATTGACGGTCATTTAACAATGAAAATCTATAATAATATATAATTTTTTCCGTCGACACAAGTAGTTTTTATTTTACTTTTAATAATAATTTTTATGATACAAAATTCACAAGAAAAAGTAGTAATGAAAAAAAAAATATAATGAAAAAGAAGAAGAAAAATGACCAATAATGGAAAAGAGTCCTAAGCAGATCTAACAAAAAAATAACGGTTAAAAGTGAAGGAAAAAAAAAAGAAACTGAGAACAGTGGTAAGGGAGTTACACGTAGATAAAAAAAAAAGTACTTATATACTATGTATAATTAAAATGTAAATATTTGATTATATATAATTATTTTTTTATTATAACATAATTTCAACATAATATACAATAAACAAGATATCTAATTATCAAATTTTCATATAATAAATAAAATTAATATATATAACAATTATAATATATTATAATAAAAAAAATCATATGTACATACGATGATATTACTAAAAGCGATTATTATAACTGCTACTTGACTACTAAAAATTAAAATGAAAAACATTGTATCAGTAGAAGAAAATCTATTTAAAATAAGTTAAGAAGTTAGGCTATCATTAAATGAAAATTAGTGAGTATTAATTTCTAAGTCTTATACAACAAATAACTACTTGAAGAGAGTAAAGAATACAAATTAAATTCTTTGTATCAGAAATATTCTTAAGTGAGAAACGGGTTAGATCATTATTAATTAAAGGAGTGAAGCTTAGGAACTAAATCAAACAGTGCTTTTAGGATACTGTTGATTTTCCTTTCAAAGAGTTAATTATGGGTTTATCATCAATTTTTAAACATAGCTTTATCTTCACGAATAAAAACATTATTTTGAAGTAAATTTCATATATACAAATTACTTAAAATTAAACAGGGCTGTATTAAAGTAATATTTTTATTCATAATCCATTATTAGAAACAATTGGTATTCGAGATGCGTTACACTTTATCATGATCTATCTTTATATGAATCAAATCACATATAAAGAACACCCATTTTGTTCTGAATACAGAATTTGCATAAGATAATATAAGTTATGGTTGCTTAAACTTAAATGTTGAGACATGGTTGTTTAAAGGCGATGTTATTATGCAGCAAGTTGCTTAACACGAAATAATGATTACGAAATTTTAAGTATTCAATTATGTCTATACAAGATTTTTGACTCTCTCTAGACATCATAAATTCTTCTTACTTAATACAAATTACATTAAAAAGGTTACTATATTTAACATTTGAGAACTACCAATTTAAGGACAGCCTAATGTAATTACAGCGTACTTCAAAAAGATTTAATACATCCATACTGGTAAGATAAATATTATCGTCTTAACATAATTTGCTTTGTTGAATATTTTAATTTAGCCTCTTCGAGTAACAAACGAATTTGGAAATAGATTAAGTTAAATTATGATGTAAGAAAAATAATAATACATAGAAAATAAAGTGACCGAATTCAGTTTAAAAAATTATAATTTATTATTAACGAAGTTAATGATTGATTTAATGACTAAATTTTCAATAACTAGAAATATTTATTGAATAAAAACAATTATGATAACTTTCTCTCAGTCTAAGGATCAAATTAATAAATTGAATTGATTTAATCTACTTTATAATTATAACAGGATTTTTAATAAGGTGTGCTATTTACACATATTTGTAAGTATGTATTAAATATTTTTACATAATCGTATACATAGTTTAAGTTATTTTTTAAATTAGTTTAAATTAAAACTATACTAGTTTAAAAACATACCAAGTATTTACTATTTGATATATTAAATATTTTATCATATTTTATATATCAAATATTTAATATACTAAAATATTTAAATATGTTCACGTAAATGTATATAATTTATTATCTCAATAAACGTTTCTCAAATAATAATAAATGACTAATTTTTATCAACGAATAATAAATAAAAAATATTAAAAGGTCTAATATAAATTAGAATTGATGTTTTTTTTCTAAAAAAAAAGGTCTTTTAATGATAATTTATTAAGTATACACACGTAACAATTTACTATTTGACATTTATTTTTAATTATTAAAATGTTCTTATTTAATATTAAAATCTTCAAAATTATATGTGATTAATTATTAAGTATTAATTTGAGTAATTAAACTCTTATTAAGTATGATTAGATCATTTTTGTAAAAAAATAAGGTTAAATATTTCAACTTGCAGATTTAATTCTTAAATTAATGTATTTTATTAAATATACTAAATATATTTAATAAAATTAAGATTTTTTTACATATACCAAATTTGGTCTATTGAATAAAATTTGGTATATTAAATATTTTATAATTTATAGTTTTAAATATTTTATTGTATTTAATAAATATTCTCTAGAATGTTTTATTAATTTGAATACAATATTATATATATATATA
>Ga0099825_1001045_pt1 | contig 33807 bp, 12 predicted proteins | sample SiratroredBW_FD_76838 | JGI IMG/M metagenome (GOLD analysis project Ga0099825, IMG submission 76838) | Root nodule microbial communities of legume samples collected from California, USA - Siratro red BW | ecosystem: Host-associated > Plants > Roots > Nodule | place: USA: California | collected...
AAAAACAAATAAAAAAAGTGAATTAGAAAATACAGGTAAGAGCTCTTTGATTAAAGAAAAAGACTTATTGAGAGAGTTATTAGTCGAAAACCTTGAATCTGTCAATTTAATTCAGTCATTCTAAAAGGGCCTTTTTGTACTAACAAGTCTCTCAATTTCTATCAATATTTTCCCTGAAAGAAAAATGCCTAAACCTTGAAAAATATTTGAAACATGATAATTTATTGGATCTTGATAGCTTAGATTTATTTTTAGAATTAAATATCTTAAAGGAGATTATAAGATTAGAAAATGATAAATCAATTGACATTCTTAATTATATAAAAAGAATAAATTATTTTCCAAATTTATATATAACATATAGAATAATGTTAATAATTTCAGTATCAGTTGCTTGGACTGAAATGAGTGTTTTTCAAAAATTAAACTAATAAAATCTTATTTAAGATCAACAATCTTTCAATAATGATTAAATGAATTAACTTTATTGTCTATTAAAAAAAATATTTTAGATTAAATTAATTACGATAACTTAATAGATATGTTTTTTTATAAAAAAACTCGAAAAATAAATTTTAAATAAAAATATTTAATTATCTTATTAATTTCAAAAAGGCCTCATTTTTTTAATTTGATTTAGGCCCCCTAAAGCCTTGAGTTGTCACTGAGTCAAGGTCACGAGTTGGATTTCCAATAAGACAATTGTTTAAGGGAAGATAGTTGAAGGTTGCACAATTGTCCTGTGGTGTAGGTTAGGTGAGACAATCAGAGAGTTTAATTCCTAGTGGGACAATTGTTGAGGGAGAGATTGTTCCAGGTGACATCAATTGTCTTGTGGTGGAGATCAAGTGGGTCAAGTTAAAATCGAATCGTGACGCTTGGGGTGTTACGCTCCTAAGTAGAAAGAGTTACGTTCTGACTATAGCGTTTATCCTAGTGGTAAGTACTCAATCTAACAAGTAGGACTAAGATGTATTGGTACCTGGAAAAGGTTTTTTCATGGCTCAACTTGAACAAGGTGGTGGCTTAGTATGTCTTTCATTATCTAATTTGTTAGAAGGCAAAACGAGAACATAAGAGACTTGCAGGAATGTTACAACATTTGGATATGCCTAAGTGGAAATGAGATAGTATTGTTATGTATTTAGTAACCTATTTTCCACAATTAATGAGAAAACATGATGTAATCTGGGTGACAGTAGACCTACTATAAAAAATGGACCTTTTCTTCAAGTGAGTTTGATGATTGCTATAGTAAAGCTTACATAGTTGTACGCTAAGGAAATAGTTAGACAGCGTAGAGTGTTTTCCAATATTATAATAGTTCATGATTTGAGGTTTATCTTCAAGTTTTGACACACTTTGCATGGAGCTTTAGGGATAAAGTTAAGAATGAGTTATACCTATTATCCACAAGTAAATGGTTAGTTTAAAAAGACAATATAATCTTTAGAGAATTTGTTATGAACTTGTGTAATGGATATCTTGGAAAACTAGGATGAGATTATGTCTTTGGTTAAATTCACCTACAACATTAGTTTCATGTTAACATAGAGATTTCACAGTATGAGATTTTGTATGGGAGAAAGTGAAAAATGTTAGACTTGAAGGATGGAATCAAGTTAAGTTTCTAAGAAGAGTAAGTGATGTTGATGTTGATGATGATGATGTTAAAGAAGATGGTGTTGAAGATATATTATTTACTAAAGCTTTCATTGCATGTGTGTGTGAGTTTTACATAAGGTAATTCACAAGTGCATATAGTTTAATACATAGTCTATTTTCTAAAAAGATCAAAATGTTTTTCAAAAAAGGTTTTATTTTTGGTATTGATTAAGCCATTAGATAATCAGTTAATTTATCCTTAATGTGTTTCCAGATTCACTAAAAACAAAATAATTGATTAACAAATATTCATAATCAATTAAAATAATGTTGCACAGTTAAACAAGTGCTTCTCTAAATTAATCAATTAACAAAAATAATAACCGATTAGCAAAGATAATAATTGACTACATAACTAATTATTAGTAATAGAATCAATTTAAAACCAAGTTTCAAAAATTCTATAAATTCTACCTTTCACTAATATATTAAGAAATTTTGAATATGTTTTCAATAGATGATTTAAGTTTTTCTTCTGATATTTTCTTTTTCAGGCTATTTTTAAAGTGTATTTAAGAATTTTTTTCAAGAATCCATTCATCAATCTTCTTTTTCAAAGATTTCAAAAAGTCTATGTGTTAGACTTGTGAAAGCACTTGTGAATGCTTCTATCATAACACTCTTGTAATATCTTTTCATTATTTTTTATTTATGAATTCGTGAGTTAATTTTCTCTCTCTAATTTTCAACATTAGCTAGGTTATAATCACACACTTCTAAGTCTTTTCTTTTGTAAATGTGAAAGAAAAACTAGAAAACCTTATTCAATAAAGAAAAATTCTCAAAGGGAATGAGATGAATGAGCAAAAAGGGAAGGAGATTAAGAATGGTCAGACTTTTGGGAATGGCAGACCCTTATTTAGCAATAAAGTGGTCGACAGTGGTAGGCATCACACTTCAATGAACTCCATCAATTCATTCCTCGATTTGAGCTCCCTATTGCACCAAAAACAGTACCGTACTCTATCCTCCACTTTATTTTTCTTCAGAACTTTGTTTCAGTCTATGCATTTTGCAATTAAATCTTAATCCTACTACTATACTGAATTAAAAAAAAAGTAAATATATATATTATGATGTGAGTAATATATAACTATTAGTAGATATGTTTTTACTAGTTAATTATAAAATTCGTTTATCTTCTTTGATAAAAAATTTATGAAAGTATATTAATATTATTCTTTGGTTGAAGTGCAACTAAAGGTATCGGTTTAGTTCCTTTGAAAACGGAAACATATCATAAAAGAAGCCAAAAATGGGACCTATAACTGTTTTCCACACAACCCTGACTACATAATCTGACTTAAAAGCCTACCAGGGTAGGTGGTTCCAGATTTAAAAGAAAAACACTAATAATAAAAATTATTAAATAGTTATGAAATACAAATAATAAAGTTAAATTAAATAATATTATAATAAAAAATTTAATTGCCTTTCAATAAGAGAATTTCATTTTTATTTAAATTCTTATTTATTTATTTATTTATCCCTCTTCTTTCCTCCATCAAAATATAAGTAATGTTAAATTTCAAATTTATAGACATTTTTTTATAGAAATCGTTCATGAAAAATGTAATGTACTTTGTCCAAAGTATTAGCTTTTCTAATTTTTCTACTTTGCCCAAAAAATATTCACTTTTGCTGGAAAAAAATGGTTATACACTTCATACTTTTGGCTAAACTTAGTTTTGATTTTATATGTTTATATTTAAAAAAAATCTTTTTATTTTAAAAAATATGTTAATTTAGTTTATTCTGATATTTAAACGTAACATTTAAGGACTTTTTAAACCATTACAACGTTATAGAAGATGACCTATTTGATATATTTTGTAAACTTATAAATTAATTTGTTAAGGACAAAACACACTATTCCCTTGTTTTAAACCAAATTTGGTAAAAAAATATATAAAGACATAAAAACACTTTTTTTCTTTTTCATTTATCTAAATAAATATAAACTCCCATGAAAGATAGTGTGAGATAAAAACAAACGTGACACTTTATTTCGATAACTTTTTACCAGTCAATAAAATTATTAAAAAAAGGTTAATTTTGCAAGTTGAAATAGAAGTTTAAGCACTTTTGTGACTTTTTAAGAATCTACTGATTTATTTTTTTATTAGTTGCTCAATAAAGAAAAGGGCTTAAAAAATTTTAAATGCAGTCTGAAAGAAGCTACTCTGCACTCTTAGCCACCTATCATTGATGCAAAGCCTGTCACTCGTTGCAATGTTTCCATTTTAGTTGATATACCACACATTAGTAAAATATGAGAATATTCGTTTTTAGGGTAATTAAAAATTGATAGATTTTTACATAATATATTAATTTTATTTGAATTTCAACCGGTCTCATTAAATAGATTGTTAAATGTATATGTAAATATTTTATGTAAATAATTAATATTATTAGAAAATACGATTTAATTATTTTTAGGTAAAATAGCTTTTTCATTTAAAACAAATTTATTTTTAGTAAGTTAACTCTATGATTTCTGTTTCTATTACATTTTGCTTCTGATTGTGTCTCTATTAGTAATATTTTCGCCGCATGAAGAATATATAAGATAATTTTATTATGGTTTTATGGATGATATTTATCTTGATATTATATGAAAACATTAATCATAAAAGTGTTAAAAAATAATTTTGTATGTATGTATGTAGTATGTTTTTAAATAAATAGTTGTATTTGATGCTTTATACTTAAAATAGTATGTTATGTAATAAATAAAATAATAATATCTTATAACTTTATTTTATGTAAGATGCTATTTAATAATTAATATTTTTTGTTGTGAGGAATGAAGGTTAACTATAACACCAACCATAAATATATGTCTTTTGTTGATAGTGTGATAAGGTATCCAACTAGAGATTATGGGAGTCTCTCTTCCATCCAACTAGAGAAATCCGACTTTTGAAATGTATGATGGAACCACTGATGTTGATGAACATCTAGATGTTTACACTAGGCAAGTTAGTTTGTATACTACAGAAGACGTCATACTGTGTTGAGCATTTCTAACCTCTTTAAAGGGCGTAGCACTGAGTTGGTTTACTCAGTTGCCTTCGTTTTCAATTTATTACTTTGAAACCCTGGTAGCTATGTTTGGAGCTCAGTTCCTGCTATTCGATCTATCATCTAACATTGATTGCCGTTGTTAACATTAGACAAGACAAAAATGAATCATTACAAGCTTTCATGTAGAGATTTGAAAGAATGACATTGAAGATCAGGAATCTAAGTCCTGAAGGTGCAATGCATCATTTGGTGACTGCCTTGAAACCTGGGTCATTCTTGGACAACTTATGTAAGAAACTTGGCACCAACTTAGATAAGTTGAGGCAAAGAGCAACAAAGTTCGTAAAATTTGAAGGATTTAAGGAATTCCAAAAACAACTGAGAGGTGAAGGCACTCAAAAGAAACCTAATTAAGATAACCAAGGTGATTCTAGTCAGTTTTCCCAACCAAACCCAAAGTCAAAGATATGACTCAAAAACCTCTATTGGCACACTACATTCCCTTAAATGTTGATCGATCTCAAATTCTTGAAGAAGTCCTTAACACCAACCTATTGTTACAATCGAAGAAGATTCCAATACTCCTAAATGTTGACCCGAAATTTCTGCAATGTCGTCCAACTATTAAGGTGAAGTTTGGTAGGTGCTACATTAAGTATTGAGAGCACTCCATTATAAATTCATCAAAAGGAAATCTGACATATGAGTTAGAAAGAAAACATGAATAGAAATAGAAGAAATTGTCCTCTGGTCCTTCTTGTTCATAGCACACATTAACGTTTACCTCAAAATTCTCAAAACTAATTATATCACCCTCAATAGAATGCTCTAAGATGGTCGTGTGAGTCGTGAATGCCTCCAGGTCTCCAGACCTATGAAAACTCAAGAACTTCTCTCGTACTATGTAATAAACCCACTCATATCTTGACCTCAATGAGGAACTTCACTAAACTCTTTCTACCCTTAGTTTAACATTTTGGTCTCAGACTATCTCGATTGTCAAAGCAATAGCTCCAGTATCTGGTTCTTTTGAAGCAAGGGAAGTGACCTTGAATGAACTCTCTTCTAAACTCAAATCAATAACCCTCTCGACCACTCTAAACCTAAGCTCCTCGTTGGACAACTTTGAAAACTCTTTGGAATTGGAATCACCACTCGATATCATGTAGAGAAAAAACCTATATGATTTCCTTGAATGGAAGATGAGAAGAAGATGTAATGGTCCTTACATGAAAATAACCCTATTTATAGGCTTCAAAACGTTAAAAGTGTGTGAGTAAACATTTTCAATATTGGTCTTTCATCCTCATATCATCTAACGACTGAGATTAAGCAATCATTCATTTCAAATGACATGATTGTTCTTATGTGGATTTAACGCACACGTGACTCCAGACGCCACCAAATCTCTATGACGATTCATTGTCTTATTTAATGATTGAGGCTTTTCACAACTCCCAATGAGTATAAAGTCGTTTAAGTCTGGAGGAGATTGTGTACCATATGCAAGTAAATTCTTATGAAGCAAGTCGGTCTTGGAACATTCCAAGAAGTGCTCACCTGGTAACGGTATCATTTTAGACCTTTACCTCTTGAATTAAAATGAGTTCAAGATGTAAGTATATTGATACATGCATAAACATCATATTAATTACAAATGCACAAATTACAGTAATTAATATAAATTATCTTATTTAATATCACTACTAAGTGTGGATATTAGTGAGTACTAGATTGGATTGACCTATAACTAAAAATTATGTTACTATCACTATAAATAAAGGTATTACTTCCACGTAAGACTATTCTCTCTTTATAATTACTTATTCGGTAAACTGACTTGAACTGACTTGATTGTCGAGAAATTTTTATTTTTGTAGATAATTTCCATCAAATACACTAGAAACATCTTTATATAATTTTCAAAAATAATAGTAGTTGTATTACTTCTAATAGAGGATTAGTTTATATTTAATTTTTTTTATAATTTTAAAATATAATTAAAAGTGAAATAAGAATATAATATACGTACACTAAGAATGTTATTCTATATTGTTATAGATATTATTTAATTTTTAATGCATATTTTTATTTACTCAATAAATTTTTGTAATTAATTGTGTGCATCTCTGTTGTGTATACTATTTTTTTTTCTATTTTATCCTTTATAATATAAGTGTGAACGATTAACCTTAACAGTTAAGGTTATTGTGGTCTGCTTATGTCCCAACTCCCACATATGTCAAGGTTTTATCTCTTTTCTTTTCCATTCATTCAGGTACTTCCCCTCTACTTTCACTGTTTCTCTTTTTTTCCTTATGGATACTTTTCACTTGTATTTGTCTTTTGTTTTTTTTTTTTTCTTATGGATATGAATTATAAGTTATTAATGTTAATATTAAATTAATGATTCTGCATACTCCTATCACAAGAAAATGAGGAAAGTTTAAAAAATTCTTCAGTGTTTTGTTGAATTGTGAAATTTTATCAAATTATCAATTTCTTGCCGGTGTGTGTACGCATTCTGTTTTATATTATGAGGTGTGGTGTGCGGTGTGATGTGTGGTTAACTCCTAGGCCAAAAGTACCTTGGCATTGCATTATACTGGAATGTTATTTATGTGAGAGCATCAAACACTGTGATTTTCTGTCAGAATTTTAACTAATAATGTTATTAAATTCATTTTTTTCCCAAATTAAATCTAATATTTTAAATTTAAAAATAAATTTAGTCTACAAAATAGCATATAATGATTTATAAATGTATTGTTATTATTATATAAAAGGAAAACTGTTATATATTTTTCACTAAATTAAATTAATGTTTTTACTAAATTTAAACCAATATTTTAAATTTAAAAAAACAAATTTGATCAAAATATGGGTTATATAACGAGACAAGATTATTATTTTGTGTGTTCTACCTGAACATTTGGATGTTGAAATCTTGACAAGTCATTGTGTTGAAAAAGATTAAATGAAATTTTATAATTACCATAAATAAATCATTATTTAATATTAGAATTTATCTTCCACAATATGTTTTTAGTCATGGTCACTTACATGTTACTTTTTTAGAAGGTGTTTCTTAAACTCATAAAATTTTTGATTAAAAAAACACATCTTAAAGAAAAAGATAAAGTTTTACTAAAAAATGTTGTTCATAAAAAAATTTATTAATCCAAAATCATATATTATCCTTTTTATGTATGTGTGATACACAAACATATGTACATCTTGATAAATCTTATCATACTTATTTGTTATATTAAAAATAACATACAGGAGAACCTTAGAGTTTAATGAAGATATAAAAAGAAAACATTTAAATATTTACCTACAAAAACAAGTAATTGTTAATATATGTATATTTTTTACTTTTAGTGTGCAACTTTTTTTAATAATTGACATTCTTTCCTAAAAAACTAAATTTGAAAATCAATGCACTATTTGGAAGGATAATCAATTACTGGTTAGACCAATTGACAATAAAGAAATAAAAGTAATTAAAATTTACAATAATATAGATAATTACATGTATGTTTTTCTTATAATAATTTTATATAATGACCACGATAACGATATTATTTGTTCATATGGATCACATTTTTTGTTGTAAATTTATTGTTTAAAGATTTATTTTATTGAGTGAGACTTTAGAATAATAATAAATAGAACTCAACTTTCAAATTTGGTAAAAAGAAAATTACTTTCTCAAAAGATAAATAAGTATATACTTTTTAAATTATTTATTTAAATTATTTACATTTATATATAATAATGCATATATTCTGCTCCATTAATCTGATTAAGATGATATAAAATAATTCAATATCAAATCAGAGAGATAATGACAAACTTTGTGTAAAACAGAGATCTACATATATGATATTCTTATTATTTACTCAATCTTTTATTATATATTATATATTTTTAATGTGTCATAAATACATTACATTACTTACTTTTATGTAATTTTTTAAAATGATGTGTTCTACAATCCTTTAAAGGTAAATTATGTTTTTTCCTTAAAGAATATACATTTAATCATTTGTTGTTGTTGTTATAATTTATTAATTAATAAAAAAATTTCTTCTTATAAATTAGAGAAAAATCATGCATATCTTGAACACCAATTTTTTGTTTGGTATCCCACTTAAAAAATAATTTATTGTTGTAAAATCATGAGATCGCAGATCACTGCTTTCTTTTTTTCAACATATGTAAAATTTGTATTAACATTTGTGCATTTACTTTTTAGATTAATTTAATAAAATTATAAATATTATAAACTTATAATGTAATATTATATTAAAGATATTTAAAAATAATGAGGACACACCAGCATGACAAGGCATGTGTTTGTGCTAGTGGTTTTAATGATAATGCAGAAAACATTTAATGACTTTGTTATTTTATTTTAAGTTTATAAAAGTAAAATACTGAATTTAAACAAAAAAAATTAAGACATTCATGAATAGGATTTTTTTTTATTCTGTGTATTATACAAAAACTAAATTACACAAATATCTAATTAATTTTGTATTTTTTACTAAAAATAATTAATAATTATTAAATAATTTTACAAATTAAATATTTTATTGTTATTTATCCAAGTAATATACTGAATTTATGTAATATTTTTTTTGATGTATTCATGAATTGGATTTTATTTTTACTTTTTTATTATAAAAATAAATTATGGACTTTAAATATAATAAAACCTTTCATTTCATTAAGTGTTTCTGTTGCTATTTTGTTTAAATGTATTAATAATATTTTATATTAGTGATTTCAACAAATTTTTTAAATACATTTTTGTCTTGAAATTTAACCTCATAATCAAAAGACTGACATTCTAAACATCATCTATTTATTTTACAAGATAAATAATGTAATCTAACCCACAATAATTTTTCTCTAACCTTGATAATTAAACTCTCAACCTTCACCTTTATATCAAATCAATTGTTGGATGAAACATTTTTATTATATAAAAAATTATAGCTAACTATGTTTTGATGAAAGAAATTGATTGGAGATTTTGTTTAGTTGTTAGATGTGGAGATATATAAAAAGTCGAGAATACATTAATAACAACATGCATGTGTGCCTTATGAAGAGGAGAGATGTAATTTTTTTTTAACAAAATTAGGGAGAAAATACCGGGTTAGAGAGAAAAAGATAATTGAAAAGGAGTAATAACAAAAATTAAGAGTGACTATTTATCTATATTTTTAATTTTATTATTATTTACTTCTTTTGAATTGATAAATAAGTATAATAAAAATAATTTAAAAATAAAAAAAAAATAATCATAATAATGTTAACAAAATAAAAATTTGATAAGATTAAAGTTGGTGGTGTGACTTTCAAAATCCAAATGAGCAAATATTACTCAAGACGAAGTAATGTTATTTTATTAACCATGATTAAATTTATTTATTTAAATTAATTGACGAAATTGTAAAAGTTATAAGTATAAATATTTATGCTTTACAAATTAATCATCCTACTTCAACCATAACTAGATAGAAAAGATTTGAGTATAAATATATCAGATTATTATACTCAAATCTTATATGCTTTGTCCACAGATAATTATTTTAATACCCAAATGTTATGAATTTTTTAAATTATAAATCTTGAAAATTATGATTTTATGAATAACTAAATTTTTCTGGTTGATGAAATGTATGATTAAGGGTAACTATGAAATTTTTAAAAAAATAAAGAAGATAATGTATCATTTTTATTAAAATCTTTTAATCCATTATCACATTAAATGATTTAATAAAAGTAATATGGTATTTTTAGTAAATATTTTATTTTAAATTGAGATGGTTTTTTAGAAATTTTGACCCAAAATTATTCTGAGAAGATTTTTTTCCTGGATATTGTTTTTTAAAAGTAAACCATATATAAAATAAAAATACTTTTTTTTTTCAATTCTAAATTTTCGAGAAACTAAAATCTTTTCTTTTGCGATGTATCTTAAACTTCCTAAATTAATTAAAAGGTTTGAGTGTGAAGAGCCATAAACATTGTTAATAAAAGTTTTTCAGATGAAAATAATAAGTAAATGTTAACATATTAAAACTTTCTTTAATATTAGTGTAGGCAAAATGAATTATTTGACATGTGAATTTTTAAAATTGGTATGAAAAATACCAATATAGAATTAGAAAATGGTTTAACATTGATAAAAATATCAGATTAATATTTATTTTTGTAAAACAACCTATATTTATTTAAACTAATGTGTAATTTATTCAAAGCATATATGAAATTTTAAGCAGTATATGAAAAATGAAAATACCAAAGACAATGACCAATAATCACTCTTTTATAAAGCACAATATTATTGAGACCTATAATTAATTCTTATTATATGCTCAAAGAAATAAGAAATTTTAATCTAGATTGACCTGTGTAATTACTAACAATAACATTATCGTTACTTTATATTTCCTAACAATCACTATAAAAATAATTGAAATATTTCATATAAATTTAAAAACTCATTACAATCATACAATTTATCACAATTGTATACTCCTGTTATTTATATATTTTTTGTGTGTTTATTGTAATATACTTTTTTAATTTATGTGATTTAAAGAGTTATTTCTTCTCATGGTATAAATTTATTAGGTCCTGCATGTTGTTTTTTTTTTCTTAGTTAACTAATTATAGATACATTAGAAGTTTGTTTCTTTAACATTGTGTATGATAAAAAGATTCAGTTTTCCTATATTCTTTTTTTTTTTTAACATTATGTGTAAGAAAGATATCGAGTTTTCTTATATTTTTTGTACAAGACAAAAATCACATTGAACACATTGTACTGTCTCAGTAAAGAATGTTAAGAACTATGTTCATATACATTTTTTTATATTTTAAATTATATAACCTAAAATACAATTTTTTTATATTTTAGATTTTGAAATATAAAACATAATATATAATACTGAAAATAAAAAGAAATATAATTAAGAAAATAAAGAAAATAAAAATGATATTTTTAATTTTTGAAGAAAGTACGGAGGTGCAGAAAGAAACCGACACAAGGTCAAGAGAAAACGATAATTAAGCCCAAAAGCTGAGCCCAAAAGGAAGCCCAAATCCATTAAATGGAGCAGGTTCGTTCTATTACCAACCCCATTCATGGATTTCCTGTTCCCCACTCCAACATAAATAAATAAATAAGAATACATTTACAAAAATGATTAAATTATTAGGTTATTTAATTTAATCTAATGTTTGACAATTATTGAGAAAAGAGGGGAAGAAGAGTCTGAGGGTGCGGGGCCCCCAAAACTGTGATCAATCACCAAACCCTTTTCTTCCCATCCAACGGCTCCGATTCTCTCTAGTTTTGCCATCACTTCACAAGAAGGATAAATACACAAACCCACACAACAACAATGGCCATTACACAAGAGAACACCACAACAAGAGAAGAGCAGAATAACCCTCAAACCCCATTTCAACTCCCAGAGAGAGATACTGCTTCAGCCACCACTTTTGCAAGACACAGATAGAGAGCTGTGAGGGAGAGTAAGAATTCATAGAAAACCTCTGTGAAGGAAACAAAAAGCTTGCAAATTTAATAATAGAGGAGAAGATCTGTGATTTTTTCCTCTTTTTGTTGTTGTTTGCTGATGAAAACACATACCCTTAATCTCTCACCCTGAATTTGTATCATTGTGAGTTTTTTCTTTTGTTCTCATTCAACGGTGTTTTTTCTTCTCTTCACACGCTCCTTGTTCTGACTCCTTTGGTTTCCTGTGGCAGAATATCTTTTGCAGAGGCTTGTCTCTTCAGAGACGCAGATCTTGAGGTTGGAGGCAATCCTTCACGGTTTGTATTCCACCCCTCTTCTGAATCTCGTTTTTCACAATCCACCACACTCCTCACGCACCCGTGAACCGGAATTGGGGTTTTGTTTCCCCATTTGCCACCTTTTCCCCTTTGTGGGTATGGTGGAAAACTGAAGCTTGATGAGCGGTTTTGTTGTGCTGTGTGGTGTAGGTATGGAGACAGAAGAGAGGAACCAGAAAGGGTGCAAGGGTTCGGAGCCGGAGTTTTTCTTGCAGTGGGGGCACAGGAAGCGGCTGAGATGTGTGAGGGTGAAGGACCCTCGGATTTCAACGAGGGTCAACGGTGGAATCAGAAGGAAACTTGGTTCTGCACTGGATCATCGTTCTGGGGTCACTGTGGCCGAGAAAGAAGCCTCTCATCATCATCATCAACCACCCAATCGCCTCACAAGGTGCTTACAATACCAACATCAACTAAGGATTGGCTTCAAATTTTATCCCCCTTTTCTTTTTGGCTCTGGTTGGGTTTCCCAGAGAAGATGTGATTTTTGTTGATGGAATGTAATGATGCTGTTTCTCCTCTAGTTGGGTAGAGGAAGAGAAGCGAAAACTTAAGCACAGCATCGAGGGGAAACTTAGTTTTCCTTTCTCATTTTTTTTTCTCACTTTCATTTTGTTGGTTTTCAGAAGAAAATGGGGGGTTTGATTGATGGAATGTATTGGTGTTTTCCATTTTGGGTTGCTGAGAATTCTCTCAGAGGATGATAAGAAGCAGCCGAGGACAAAAAAACAATTTTTTTTTTTTCATTTTTTGGTAATTTATTACCAGAAGAAGTTTTTGATGTAAAAAATCAAGGTTTTTTATACCATACCCAGATGGGGTAAGCGTGTACTTTGTGGGTGTAACCGTTTTTCATTTGTTTTTGTTTATCAGAGTAAGCTTGCATTGGATCTGTTAATCCTGCGATAATGTCTGAAATTTCCCTCTTTTCTCCATTTTTTGTGAGTTTTGACTGAAGATTTGGGTGCAGGAATTCCGACGGGGCGATTCTCCGGTCGTCGGTGGGCGAGACAAGGAAATCGGCGTCGCCGGAGAAGGAGGACCGGTACTACACGACGAGGGGTTCAGCGGAGGAGAGCGGAAAAGTGGCCGGCGACGGTAACAACGGCGAGGAACGAGCCCTTGTGTGGCCAAAGCTTTATATCACTCTTTCAAGCAAGGAGAAAGAGGAAGACTTTCTGGCCATGAAGGGTTGCAAGCTTCCTCAGCGACCCAAAAAGAGAGCAAAACTCATTCAAAGAAGCTTACTTGTAAGTTTTTCATCTCTGAAAAAAAGGGTATTTTGTTTTTGTGGGCAAAGAAAAAAAGGGAAATTTTGGTGGGTATGTTGGTTGGGCTGATCTTTATTCTCATGAGCTTATCTTGGGTTACAGTTGGTGAGCCCTGGGGCGTGGTTGACTGACATGTGCCAAGAGAGATATGAAGTCAGGGAGAAGAAAAGTAACAAGAAGGTAAGTAGTTGGTGGTTGTGTCATTGTGTGTTAAGGGGTTGTTGGTTTTTACCCTATTTTTTGTGACTGGATCTGAGTTCTGAAACTTGTTTATATACCTTTTTGGATGCAGAGACCAAGAGGGTTGAAGGCCATGGGAAGCATGGAGAGTGATTCTGAATGATGGTGGAAGAACTAGAGGGGGAAGGAAAGAAAAAAGCCCTTTGAAGCAATGAATGTTTTGGAGATGGTGTTTCTATTGAAGAAGAAGATGAAGAAGATTCAAGTTTTTTTATATTTGTGTGGCATGTATGTTGCCCCCTCCTCATGTTTTTCTTTTTGTAACGAGTAAGATCCGATCCGATCATTTCAATTAATTAAGAAAATTATTTTTCTCACCTTCTATCATTCTTCATCTCTCTCTTTTTGGTCCAAATTTTGTGATGTTTGCACTCCTTAAGCAACCCTCTTCATGGTGTGCTTTTTTTTCAAGCAATTGATGAAAGTGGGTAGTAGCGTGGAGATTGGATGATCTTTTGGCAAACCCTTTTATCATTTGTGTATAAGATGCCATGCCCCACAGTTTTGTTTTGCCGACATAACACTAGGAGGATGTACCTTGGGATGTTGTTATGGATGATCTAATTTTTGGCCGTCAGAACCTGGAAAGTTATGAAAAGATAAATAGGATAACCAATGTGGAAAGGAAATACTTGAAGGATTGTAAGCCTTAGGCATATCCATCATTGGGCATGGTAGCATAATGCCAAATTAAGCATCATCTACTTGTACCACCATGCTATCTTACTCATTTTCTTGTGCAAATTTTGATTTTGATCTTTAATATGTTAAGTGGTTATTTCAATCAAATCTCGTTCCGATAGGCAAAATCTAATAGGGCCTATTGCCTATGAAGTGGGTGCGTGTGCCCTCGAAATTTCCATGATCCTTCAAGAGCTTGTGGGATTCACAACATTTGCAAGTGAGGGTTGTTGTTGTAACACGTGAAACATTTTATTTACACTTTCTACTATTTCTTTGATCGATTAGCAAAAAAGAACGAGACACAAACGGTGCCAGAAATTGATCCATGAAAGAAAGAAAGAAACAAAGGGCACCAAATATTTTCCCTTTTGGTCTTTGGTCGGCCTTTGTTTTCAGCTACAATTGGGACAAGAAAATCTGTTACACAAGTTCTTCCCTAGATATGAAACTTGGGATGAATTGTAGGTTATCTCTTGTCACTTGCCACCAAAAATTGACCTTTTCTCATTCAAAACAAAATAGTGAATATAAAAGATTATAGTAAAAGAGTAAATCACTTGATAAAATCGTATGAATATAAAATTTTGACTTCTTAACACCGAAGACAGCTTGCAAAAACTTGCTTCTTTGCAGCTTTGAAGGTACCGTTCTCCACTTGGTTGCATTTAAAAGGACTTGTTTCAACTCACTGTGCCGTTTAAGTTATTTATAGAAGAATTTAAGTATATTTAATCATAAAATAATATATAAGTGTGTATTTATTTTATCAGATCACTTTACTTTAAAATGTTTAAACATCGCATTCCATCAACGTCCTATCATTTTATCGAAAGATCATTCGGTAGAGTCTAGGATTTAAAAAATGTTTCTTTTAAAGAAAACATCAAATAATGGTTATATGCAATGATATCTTTTTCAAACAATAATGTTCAATTACCATTTTACACACTTGTAATATAATTTCACACTTTCTAGGAGATTTGTATAAGCATGTTACCTGAGTTGTGAGTTCATACAAGGATTTCTCTTAGCCTGATTGAGAAGATTATATTCCAAAACATAATTGATTATATCATCAATAATTTATTATTATTTATGTTTTTTTTTCTAATCATTTTCACTATTTTTCTTATAATTCAGAAATCTTACCTTTCATTGCTTTTTCTTTTCTTCTTTTCCTAATACAATTTAAACAAAACATTAATCAATTGTAAGAAGTTCTAGTATCCATTAGGTGTAACAACTAAAACTTCTAGTACTTCACTACATAAGCAACAGAAGTAGCTACCTCTAAAAAGAGGGCATGGTGTGGGCTAAAGTCCTTGGCCGTCTAAAACTCTAGAAATATAAATGTTTTTTTATAATTAGAATTGAGAAAGGTAACTATAATGAGTAATAATATTTTAGGGAAAAATAAATTAAATAATAGTTATTTATAAAAGTAGATTTAGTAAGAAATAATAAATTAAAAATAAGATAAAAGAATAATAATTAATAAAAATAATTAATTTAAGAAGTAATTAATTGGAAAGGGAAAAAGTTGAAAAAATAAAATTTCAGAAAATGAATATATTTAGAGGTGATAATGTAGTTTTTGAATTAAAAATATAATACTAGTAGGTGTTTGTTTATAAATAAATTATATATTAAGGAAATGAAAAAAAAAAGAGTATAGAATACAAATGATTTATTAAATTTATTAAGTTTAAAAAGATTAATGAATAAAATATTTAATTAAATAATTAAGTGAATATTGTAGGTACTGTGTAATTATTATTATTTTTTTTGAAATATGAGGATGTGGATAAATAAAATTTGTGTATGTAAAAAAGCTGGAAGATTTACTTAAAAAAATTATAAATATAAAGCATTGAAAAATGAAGTGATGATGATTTCGTATTTAATTAAAAATATTAATAATATCTATAATGATTTAAAAATAATTAAATCAAGTAATAAGTAGAAGTTGAATATATGTAAATATATAAATTTGGAGTTTAATTAAAAGTAAAGTAAATGATTTATGGATTCACGGATGACAATGATATATTAAAGAAATAGAACATAATTATTTAAAGTTGACTCTAGAAGGTTAGAGTTGAAATAATGAATTTTTGGTCTTTTAAGGTTTAACAATGGAAGTATTACTCGAGATGACCTTTGAAACTTTTTTTAGTTGTTAGATTGGAGTAGAGTTGAGGGTCTTCATGTGCTGATCAATAATCTTTGTGTTTAAACTTTCCAAACAAATTATCGTAAATTTTATGTAGACATGATTGATGTGCAAGTCGAGATCATGATGGACTTGTTTGTACGCTGCAATACATGAGAACATGGAATGTAAAATTTTTGGAATTTCTCATAATCACATTACTGTTCATCAAGTCTAATGACAAATTTTACAGCTGGTCAAACTTTTCTTGGAGTGACCATCTCCTCTACCAAGAATCTTATGTTGGTTTGTTAAAATTCAAGCACCTTGTGAGTATTTCATTTTGAATGAGTATCTTCTATTACCTTTGATGTAACTTCTTAATAAATATGACCAACATTAACCATTGTGTTCACTTCCCTTCCTCTTTGTGTGAAAAATTTGTTGTTGTGTATGTGGCTATGATTATGGAGGAAATTGGAAGATTCCTTATTTTTTTAGGGTCGAATTTATGGATTTAGCTAAGTTGGTTGTCAAGTTACCCCATCTTCTACCTTCATCTCATGCAAGTGTCCATTTATGTTTAGGAACTTCATTGATCTAGTTTGTTGCTTTATTGCATAAGTTTCATATTGAAATAGAGAAGTTAAGATAGCTAGGAGTACATGCAAGACAAAAAAATGTTTTCTTGAAATTAAAATTGCTTACCTATATTTACGAGGTCCTTTTTAAGTGTGACATTCTTGAAGCATCTCATGAAATTTTGAACAATGTATTGAATGAGGTATACATGCACAAAGTTAGCTTTAGTCCATCAATTCCATCTCTTGTGTATGAACATGAATGAAGTTGGGGTGATATGAAATTAAGCACAAGCCATCCTGTGGTGTGATGTATATAAGGTGTTTTAAGAAGAAAGAAATAAGCATTTGCAGTTTCACCTTCAATAATAACAAATGTGATGATGGTAAGTATGTTGGTCCTCCCGTCTTGTGTAACTGCGACTAGGACAATGCCTCTATATTTGTTGTAGAGGAATATGTCATCGACTTGTCCCTTTTCACATGGCTTGATGATCAAGAACAATCTTTTGAAGTAAACTTTGTCTTAGAGTAACTCTTCACCAGAAGATGTTAGTTGCGTGGTCAATCAATACTTGAAACTAGGAACAAATTTTGACATGGCTCGTAATAGGTTGAGCAATTCGTGAAATGATTCTTCCAATTATCGTACACATTTTCAATTGTTAGTTGGTTTTCCAACCAAGCTTTTTTATATGTGACAATGTGCTTAATTGAGAACTTGATATGACCAATTATAGTGGCAATTGGGGTAGATAGGTTAGCGTCAATAATTTTCACATATATGTTGTGAAATTATGCATGACCCTAACTTATTGTGATAATGTGAAATCAAAGGTGTTTCGTAGGTGTGTACTCCTTCCAAATTTTAGATCTCCCGATATTGTTTTCTGGTGTACAAGATTTCCTAACACTTTCATTGCACTCTTAATCTTGTGGTTTTGGAATGTGTGGTTCTATAAGTGCAATGGTTCATTATGTGGAAACTGTTGGTTGCGTCTAGTAGTTATTCCTTATTTTGGAATCACATTCCCTCAAATAATGTTCCCTATGGATGTTCCACATACTCATCGTCAAATTCATGACTAAACTCAACATTTTGTTCTTCAGGAAGGGTTGTTTGTGTTTGGAAGTGTTGGAGAGGGATATAGGGATGGGGTAAATAGTGATGAGGTTGTTGTTGTATGGAGATGTCTATAGTGTCGTTATCGTCATCTGCATTTTGGGTGAAGATGTCATCATCATTATCACTAATGGTTTGTTTGGGTTTGAGAGAGTGGATTTAAGTTGATTTGAGATGGAAGTGTGTGAAAAGTTTGGTTGTTTGGATTAAGGCAAAGATGATAAGAAATGAAGGAAAAATTTATAATAATTTGTAAGTGATGTGATAGGTGTGATTGATAAACTAATTTTTTTTAATAGATGAAATTATAGTTAAGATTAATTTAAGATTAACTATAATTAATTTGTTGAGTGTGATTGATAAATTATTATTATTTTAGTTGATATCAATTATTTTAAAATTAAAATACAAAATTAAATTATTATTGTTAATAATAATATTATTTTATAAATTTATTTTAATTATTATTATTTTAATTTTATTATTAATACTTTTATATCATTTTACAATTTTATTATTTTTATTATTATTTATAAATTATTATTGTTTGTAGTTTTTAATATTAATACTACTAATATTTTATTTTTATAATTATCTTATATTTATTAGTACTTTATAATTTATTATTAATATTTTATAATTTTATTAAGTTTATCATTATTGTTATTATTATTTATGATTAATTATATTTATTTTATTATAATATAAATATATATATATATATATATTAATAAATTATTATATTAATTACATAAAAAAATATAAAAAAGTGTTATATTCCACATAAATCTTCTCCATTCAGCAAAGAAAGAAGGTAAGAAACTTTTCCTTCTCAGTATCCGTTTTCTATTAATTTTCTATTTATGGAAATTAACTTTCCTTTCATTTTTTCGCTCTCCACCTTTCTGTTTGCAGAACCAAACATGCCCTAAAAGGTTCTAAAATTATAGATGAAATTCCAAGAATTTCATTTTCGGATGGTGGGAAAGGTAATGAAGATCTAAGGTAATGAAGATCTGTGTTCGCAAGGGTGAGGAAGGGATTAAGATATGAAGTCAATGAACCAATTAGAAGTTAAGTGTAGAATTGTATATTAGCTTTCCAATCTCCTAAATACGTATTGTTTAAATCAAAGGATAATGGTGAGTTGTACTTGTGACTGTTAGTGTTGGTGACGAAGAAGTTGTTCTTTGTGGGATTGTAAAGGTTCAGTGTAAAGAATTACAATTTACCTTGTCAAAAGATTATACATAATTCTATGATGAACAAAGTTAGGTTTCCATTTTGAATGTTGATCACTCCATCTAAATATTTCTCATCTTGAAGTTGAGTTGCAGTGTAGTACTCATTTCTACCAACAATCCTAATGAGGTATCTTTACATGATTGCGAAAAGATCTTGATTTCATGCTTGACCACATTTTTGTAAGGTTCATTGTTTGAAAGCATCGAATGCTATTCCTCTATGAGTAACCACCATGATCACTTTGGCACTTCGGAAGATAACCCCTGTGTGAGGACAATTAACAATCTCACCATCACAGTACACAATTTCTTGAATAGATAAAGTTATTTGAATAAAAAAGAAATGGACCACACTGTCTTGAAGTTTGAAATAATTGAAAGAGAGTTTAAAGATTTTAGAAATTTGTGAGGAAAGTCATGTTATTGGTTGTGTTATTTGTGAGGAAAAGTGGCACACAAGTTAAAATAAACATTGATGTGTAGATTGACGTACAAATTTAGACTGTCGTGCATGGAGTTAAGAGAGACACACATATCAAGAGTGACACATAAATAAAGGGTGACACACATGTCTAGTGGGGCAAATGAGATTGACAAAAAAGTCAAGATAAACACGAATGTTAAAGTTACAATGCATGATGATGGTGCTTTTTCGATTATGACTGTCACACTGACAAACATTACAAGTGTTAGTTGTGAATCAAAACTACTTCTATAGACTTTGTTACAATCTTGTGCATGTAAAACAATGATTGATAATAAACGAAAGTTGGCCTCCAAAATTATAAGGAAATAATTGTTCGTATTTAAAGAGTAATAAATAAATCATAAATTTGAAATTCTTAATACATTCCAATATATTAAATCATCACTGTTAACTTCAAAGAATCATTCAACATTTTTTCATTTTATTAAAAGAAGTAGAGATTATGAGTGCGGTTTATGCTCATGAATATAAGGCATTATCTCGACCTGCACTTGTGACACTTGGTTTGTTGTCATAGTGAACAAATTATCCACACTTTCATCTTCATAAATTAGACATGAACGATATGAAGATGTGTTAACGAATATATAGATTGGAAAGTCGAAATGGTTACCAACTTACTTACAAATGGTATAATCCAAGAACAATAACAATCTAACACAATTGATTTTTTCAATAGTTGTTATACAACATAACCCAAGTATTATAATATGGAGACTGCAAAGAAGTCACTAAAATCAATTACCATCGCCTCTTTTGTAATAGTTAATAAAAAAATTGTGCATGATTAAGTATAAATCAAATCTGACACTAACATTGTACAAATGATCAATACTTAGAAAATGACTTAACTTCTGCACCCAAGTGTCCAACATGAAAAATCATGAGATAACATTTAACTCTATCAAACCAAAGATTTATGTCAAGCAACCTTAAAGGTGACTTCGAAGATAGTTCATATGTGAACCACCACGGTATAAAGAAGAAATCTATGTTTGACTAAGTATTTATCTGTTTAATTTCATTTATATTTATGTGTATCCAATTTGGTGAATTTCGTTCCTAAATATTAAATTGAATTTCATTTACTATAACTATATATTAAAAAAAATTACTTAATTTATTTTTATTTATTTCTAATTTAATTTTTTTAATTATTACTAAATAAACTTATTAATATATTTTACCACAAACATATATAATAAATACTACATTAGAATAAATATACCAAGCCAATTTTCATTTTTATTTATTTATACAAATTTAATTTTTTTTACCTTATTATACATAACTATTATAACAATTATGATAATAATCAAAATTGATAAAAAAAGAATAATTTGACTTCAAAAATTTATTTCTAAATTATTTTCCTTTCAATAATTATTCATAAAACACTTTTTCCCTTTATCAATATTTATTGATATTATATATTTTTTACAACTCAATCATTTCAATCTTATAAAAAAGCTTTCAATCTTTGGTTTACTATTCTTTCCTTTCTTTTTTAATTCATAATTTTTATTTTTTTACAGTTTTAATTCAGAATTTCCTTAAAATGTTTGTTTTTCTAGATAATCTTTATTCAAACTTTTACTTCCCTATATTAATATTCTATACGCTTAGTTTTTTTTTTTTTAAAGTACATACAATTTTTACAATTCAATAATTTCAATTACATCAAACAATTTCCATTATTTTTCACAATTTTTTTTTCTCTTTTTATTTGTAGAATTTCCTTATTTAGATTTTTTTGTCATTTATATTTCGTTCATATATGTGCATTTTTCAAATAATTATTTATTCCAGCTTTTACTTCTTTAAATTATTGTATTCCAAACAATTATTTTTTCTAAATAAAATATGATTTCAATTATATAAAAAACTTTTCATTTTTTTTTTACAATTCTTTCCTTTTAAATTTTGTTCAAACATTTCTCTTCTCTACATATTTTTTTTAATTTATATTTCATTGAAGTAAATATTTGGATTTATTCATTTTTGGTTATTTATTTATCTATACACTTTTTTTATATAAATATTTTTTTGCCGATTTTTTCCAAACCAATTATTTTTTGTAAAAAAATTCAACAACAAAATCACCCAACTGTTAAATTTAAACAAAAACAAAATAAATAAAAACCTGTTCAGAATTCAATTCTGCTCCCGCACAGTTTGATGTTTGAGAAGAAAAATATAATGGGTGTAATCTGGTCAAAAATTCTCACCGTATTCCCATTATGTCAAACAACATAATCATCACGACTCACAAACCGATGTGACTTAGCTGTACTTTCTCTCATAACGCACCTGCAGTTTCCAACATCATTTCCTTTGAACTTGTGATTAGATCATGCTACTTTCTTCAAAGAGTGTTTGGGTGATGGAACAACATCTAGCTCACAACTTACTCATGCATGTACCAAAAAGCAGATCATTATTGTTTTTCCTCAAAAGGGTTTATTCATAAAAATAGTACATATGGAAGAAATTCACATATAAAAAAGGATTTGTTTCTTCGAGAAACATCACACAATCTGAATGTTTTTTCTAGCGAAAATAACAGTGTATATACAAAATATAGAGGAAGTCAACAATTTCCTGTCATCTTTTTTGGAAATTATACATGCATTTCCTTGTTCGATGTGTATATTTTTCACTTTCCAATAAGGATGTCTGGCAGGTGCTGCAGCATTTCAAACAGAAAGGGCTGAGAACAGAAATCACCGTCATAATACTCCATCTTTTAAGAGTCTCCTTCACTACTTTTTTTATATTTTGGCAGGCTTTATTACAGTTCAATTTAAGACAGAAAACTTTCCTTTGACCACAAAACCAGGCCCCAGGCAACTCAATTGGGGATTACCAAATACATGCATTGTAAATTGGTAAGGAGCAGACAAAATTTAGCAACGAGTACGCAAGTATTTATTTGGATTAGGTATGTCTAGTTGCAGGGCATGGTCAACTAGTCTCTCAAGAAAACTGACAAATATAGGAGTCCCAATGACAGATTGAATTAAAGGATTAGATGAAGTTTGGATGACCACCTCTTCATCATTGATCTGTGGAGGCATCATTCACCTTTAGGCCTGGCAGCTTGAAGCATCTCAACAATGAGAGTCTTCACGTCCCTAAAAGAAAAAACAATAAAAGAATCACTTCTCTGCTGAAAATAAAATCAACTTGCTGCAGGAAAGGTTATTCTTCCTAATTCCTTATCAGAAACCCATATCAGCATGATTAATACCATCCCAAAAGGATGATAAAAGTTAGAAAAGTGGTATTTCTCAGATTAAAAGCAGCAAGTTTAATTAAGTAAATCAGCAACAGTAAAGACTAGCTAACAAAGTAATGCTCCCATTTTCATCAAAGTTCACATGTGCATAGAATTGCATAAGCAAACTAGAAAAACAAATGAGCATATTTAATCTTATGAACTAAGAAATGTCGCATGTCATTTTATGCAGGAGATGGGAGTTCATATCAAATATGATGTCTCACTTTCTATCTTCTGCACGTCGAGGGAAAGGTACACGAAGCTTGAAAGTATCACCCTGATAACCGGCCTACAAAAATATTAATTCTTCTCATAAATATGGAGCCGATTTCAAACACAGGTGAGGATGAAAGATTATTATTGAAAGGACCAACTTAATAAAGACTTCATTTGTCAAATTTACAAGTAAATTTAAATTATTTTATAGATAATTCCTAATGAAATGGTAAATAATGTCAACGAAAAATTAATGAAGGCAGTACCTTAACATTGAAACCAAGACTATCCAAATCTAGAAGGTATGCAAAGTCCACCTGCAGATGATAATGATCAATTCAGTTAAATTAAGGGTGAACATAATCAGCCCCTGCCTCCCATAGACAAGAAGCAAGGATTTGGGTCCATATATTGTTTACACAACATATTGTTTTATGTTATACCATACACTGTTATGCATTATCATATGGCACCTCACAGAATAGTACTCTCACATCACACACTAAGATATCATATTGTACACTGGTTTAACACATTAATTTTACACTATATTAGCAATTGAACTAAAGAGCCTCATTTATTATCTAATATTGTATACTGTAGAATGGTCAAGATGTCATACTGGAACTGAGGTCCAATGATGCACAATCACTTTGTTATCGTCAGCATGATCTTTGTTCATATGAGACTGTTAAAAAGACAACTTATATTAGAACAAAATATGTTTCTGAAAGTCATTGCAGATATGTAACATGATGGTCAGTTAGAGATCACTACCGCCACTGGCTTGGAAAATTGAGCTATGGGGTCAACTTTTGCAGATTTATACTCATCTCCAGTTAACTCTGAAAATCAAAATTAAAGAAAAGAGTGCATAATGTAAGGAAAATATAGAAAACTTGTGAAATTTCTGTATGGTCCAGAGAAAGCATTCAATTTTGATGGCATGGCATTATGATCAACAACGGTATGTAGATATTAAAGAAACAAAATGTACCACAAAATGCATTGATTTAGTACAAATTCCTTGCAAAGAAAATGAAAGCTATCCAAAAACCCATAACCAGTACAGTTTCCATTTGAAGAAAACTACTAGAAAGACATGGTTTATGTCATCCCATATGATGCAGAATGCACATCAAGAGAGAGAAAAAAACTCTCCAAGAAAGTGTCTCTAAAGTGAGAAAATAACTGAAACCACTCTAAATATCAGTAGGTTAAGATAACTATACAATTTAAATTAAATCAAGAATGAATATTACTCATTTTAGAGATCATGTTATAAGAGCTTTCTCCCAACATATCGATTTCCAACTACCCACAAATCTAACCATTAAACCTCTCCTATTGCCTGCCAACCACTTTTACCTTCAAGGCTTCAACCATAATGATAATCGTTCAACCATTCCCTCTTCTACCCTATCCTCCTGCATGAACTAACCCCCTACCCCTAACACTTTAACTGCCCAGCATATCCAATACAATAAACCTCCATTATTCTGACAACTAAGTATTATGTATTATTCCAACAAACTGCTTTCAACTTTACTAAGATGACAAGAAGTTCAAATAATAATCTTCTATTACATCCTTTAGTTTTAAGAAAATTAAATAGGTTAAGTTTATTTATATGAAAAGTTAATCCTCCCTTCCCTTCAGCTCCAAACTCATTAATCCAAACATGAGTAAAAGAACCTTGCAAGATAGCATTAACAGCAAATGAAACCAATAAGAATGGCAAGGTTAACAAACCTCCTGATCCCAACAAAGCTGTGGCAACACCTGACACAAATCGTACAACCTTCGGTTCAATGCGCAAGAATTGGAAGTCTCCAAAGTCAACCTTCAATATTTGAAGGTTTTAGAGTTGTTAATTCAAAAACAGTACGAAGGAAAAGGTATAAGAAGGTTTTAGAGTTGTTAATTCGAAACAATAAGGTAAAGGTACAAGTGAGCAAATTTACCCAAAATGCATTGGGATGTTTTGCCAAATATGCAGCTCGAACAGCTTCTTTATCCTTTTCAGGTACCTAAAAACAAAAATTTCCGCAATGCATTTAAACTGCATAGCCTTCATGTAACGTTTTTGTAGTATAATAATTATATAATCAAATATGCAATAGTAAACGGAATCGAAAGCACAAAGAAATCAGGTATAACAGGGAAATAAACAGAAGATCATAACTTACAGTGATAGCATCACCGTGTAAAGTAATCACTAAATCAGTCCTATCTTCAGGATCTCTAGCAACAAGCAACGAACATTTAGGATTGGCAGTTAGGTCCTGCATAAAAACACTCTTTAGCAATGGAAGCACGCTTTTATCTGGGTAGGTGTTGGTTGGAAAAGACGTTCTCATGAGTGATAATGGTTAACAAGACCACGTGCTGGTTGAGGACATGGAAAATAGGATTTCAAATTGAACTTGTGGTATTGTACATGCCAAATTCAGCAAAGTGTACTGAATGCCTATATATAAGCTAGTTCACAAAAACCGCATTCAACATCAAATTCTATTTCTTTTGAAGTCAGTTCACAACAAGAAGCAACTTAAATCTTTAAATTATTTATATTTGTCATTTTTCTAACAATAGGAAAGTTTCGGAGGAAGAAAAGAAAAAGGAAAAACCTTGGTATGAACTGCCAGGTCGCTCACTGCTAATATAGGATATCCATTTGCATCACATGCAAAGTCAACCATAGACCCTGATGGATAGCCATCGAACTTCTGCTTGTTAAAAATCATAAGATTAAGTCATTTGCCAATAAACACGAATAAAATTTCATGTTAAATATATGAATACAGAACTCAGAAGGCAGCCAGATTTCAATTTCATTTCCCTGCCAAACTTGAATTCTGTTAGTGTTACTAGGGTGGGAAAGTTCATAGACACCTTAGTCTTTTAATACCAGAACTAACTGAATAATTGCCCACCAAAGAAAGGGCAGAACTAAACTTCTAGAAAGGCAAAATGTCCTCTCTCCATTTAAAAGACTTTCAGCATTGGTAATGCTCAAAGATACTTTCAGCATTTTTTCCATTTCAAGCCATCCCTTTTTTACAATCAGATTTCTTAAGGAAAATACATAAACCTTAGAGAATGTAGAGAGCATCCCGCGAACGCTACGATCAAGGACAGTTCGAATTTCCTCAACAGGTGGAAGTCTAGCAGCCTTTTCCTATCATACCAAAACAACCCCAATAAGTCAATACAACCAATCACACCCATAAAATATTCATTCTATTTCAACCACTTCAAAGCTCACACGCAACAAACTGAATTGAACTGAGAACCGTTATGAAATACCTGATGCGCTTGAATCAATTGAAATACACCATCTTTGTGGACGTTAGCATCACCACGCGACACAGCCTGATTTTTAAACCATCAACAACACACTATTATTACTTATTCATGAAGAGTGATTATCACGTAATGAACAAAGACTTAATATCATTGAGATATTCAGAAATTCCATCACCCAATTAAACAAAAAAAAAAAAAAATCCAAATTCCAATCATGTGATGCAAAGTTCAAATTTTGAAGCGTGCAAGCTAAGTATGGCTCAATTGAGTGGAAGAAAAGACATGAAAGAAGGAGAATAGAGAGGTACCGGGGCGGAGGACTGGGGTGAAGCAGCCATGGAAAGAGTGAGAGAGAGAGGCGAGAAAGAGAGGTTTGGTGAAGAAGGGTAGCGTGTGAAAGAGAAGAAAGGAAGGGTATTATGGCCATTTCGGGGACGAAAGGGCGAGACCCTCCCCAATGGCGTCACCATGCTCTTCATGGTGGTTGGTAGTTGTGTACCAATCTATGCCTAGGACTCTGCAATTACAACTCCGACACACAACCCAAAGTATTTTGGTAACAGTTGTTTTCGACCAAATAATTTATTTTTCTTTTAAATAATTTTAAAGAATAAAAAATATTTACATGCTTTGCCATTAAAAAAATAACAAATATTTAAATGGTCGTGTAATCTATGATAAATTTATAAATTTATTTTGCAATAAACTTATACGAAGTTATTTAGTTAATCCAATGATCTTGAGTTCTACTGATTAGAAAACTAATTTGTTGTTGATTGGAGTATATTTGACTCGATTTTCATGATATTGGTTCTACTTGACAAAAACTTATTTTAATTGATGTAATAATTTTGAATTCTAATGACTAGTCACGGAGATTTATTTTGTTTTCACCCATAGGGGTATTTAAGAAAAAAAATACTTAATATATTACAATTATTTTTATTAGTTAACAATGAAAATTTTTTGCATGCATTCCTATTAAAATCGTTTTAATATATAATAAATGAATTAAAACATGTCAATAGTGTGTTATACTTATTTTTTAAAGAAAATGAAGCTTAATTATCACATTTAAGAAAGATTTAAAAGGGTAAAATAATTATTTTTATATACGTCCACTAAGATTTGTCATGAAAAAAAAAAGTGTAATATACGAGATAAATAATATTCTTTAATAGTCTTCATCCTATAAACTGCCAAGTTATTATAATTCACTATAACATATTAATGTACGATGTAACACGAGGTGACCCTTGACCTCCATTAGATATGCAGAAGAAAAAGAAGAAAGAAATAACAAAAACGAGAAAGAATGAAGCAAAAAAACACGTACTATAGTAGCAGAAGATGTGAACAACAAAGGTAGAAAAGAGAAGTTTAAAAAGAATACAAGAGAAGAGAAAAAATGGTAAAAGTTATTTTTAAGGAGCCTTCATTCTTAGTTTGAAAAATATTTAATGTTGAAAGTAAGGGCATCTTTAATCCAGTGAAAACTATATGAAATATCGTCATCGATAATCAACTAAAACGTTGTCAATAGATTAATCATTAGTTAACACAACACTAAGGTGCGATAAATGAACCACACTAATAAGTGAACTAGAAAAACCAGTTAATGAAAAGACATTATCTAGTCTAAACTCATTAGATGCCTTCCCATGGCATATTCGTTGATAAAATCTTGTAAGGTGATTCCTGAAATCAAATGTCCTCTTTTGATTTGATTCGCCAAAAATTGATCGTAGTTGGCTGACTTGTATAAGATTTGTGAATTATCAGATTTAGTTTGGGTTAAGTGAAAAAAGGTTCAATCAACTTCTTTTGCAATTTTTTAATTCTAAATTTTTGTAAGAATAAAGATTTATAACAATCACAATAAATTAATAATTTACTTTTTTTTACTACAAATAAAAAAAATTATACTATGAAAAAAATATTAAAATGGACTTAAAATAAAATTTAGATTTATATTTATAAATCTAAAATATTAATAAAATAATAAATAAAAATATTTAATCGTATTTAATATACAAATAATACTATATAATAATAAATTATTAAACAAAAAAATAAGTTGCACAACTAACAAACTCATACCTTTGTTGGCATGGATTATAGGTCATGAAATGCAAGTATAAGTGAGTTTATGAAGTTAAATATTCAACCCAATTGGGTATGAGGATAATAATAACAACAATAATATATATATATATATATATATCGGGCCTATACAGGTACAAACGGTTAAAATAGGTTCAATTGACTTCTTAATAGTAATTACTGTGTGCCTGACAATCATGATTAAACCCTAATCTTGCATGGAGTGCTCGCCAAGGCAGAGTTGCTGAGTATAACCTTGGCATATCGGGATTCCGGCTAGTTCATAAACCATTTATTTGTTTTAACTAACCCTGGACGATTTTATATATTCGGAATTTCAATTTTAATCTTATAAATTCTCAAGTTATTCTAGTTCATCATCTCTTCACTATAATTTTCATTTTATAAATTCTTAGTGTAGTTCATTATCACTAGTCATGATCATCATACAATATTCCCAAAGAGAGAAAAGGGGCACAAGCCCTGTGAATTAGTCTTCTCCTTGTCCACTCAGAAACCTACAGTGTTCTCTAACCAGAAGAACAAACAAAATTTAATAAACCCATTACATGTCATCGTACATTCTCACTTCCTAATAACGCACTGTTAAAAAAATGATGAAACAAATAAAATTATAGGCATCAGAATTCAAACTTATTACCCTTTACCTTCCCTGCCTCACCCATGAATAATATTTGAGTACTCAACCAACTGATTTGTGTCTCAAGATGGGAACATAGTAGTAAAGAGCTGAAGTACAATTACATAGCATCTGAATAAAGGAAAATCATGAAGAGGTGAAGAGAAGAAAGGAATTTTCATATCTATTTTCTTACGGTCCAAAAGTTTGAAAGGAAACAAAAAACTAAAATCCTACTTCAAAACCCAATTTTGACTCCCAAAATTTAAAAATTTTGAAATAGAGAATGTTTTCTACACTAACTACAGTTAAACTGGGAACATTTGTAATCATTCTGATGCATAAATGTCCTGCATACACTACCCTTCAACTTTCCAGCCATATTGTACAAAATATATATAGCCACTTGTAAGTTGTAGCCATTACCCAAATGTTCTTTTGTACAATCATTAAACAAAAACAAAGGTTCCACAACACAACAAGGCTAAAAACACAAAAAGTTAGTACTTTTTATCACCATTGATAGAAAGTACTAATCCACAAAGTTGATTGTTAATCAGTGTAGGATAATTTGGCAAATAGTTTTTCTTTATCTATAAAATTCAAACTCAAAATCCTAGCTCATCATTATTCACACCAAGCAAAATTCAGAATAAAAACCAAAACAGAGTAATTTCATTTCCCCTTGCTTCAACATCCAATTTACAAAACTAATCAGTTAAATCAAACGAGTTCAAGCAAAAACCTAGAACACACACGATGATAAACAGAAATATAATATCAATATAAACAGCAATAACAATAATTAATACGTAGAAATATGTATATATACATACAGAGAGGATATTCTCAATCGGAATGTGGATGACGATAGCCGAGGTAGGAAGAGAGAGAGCGGAAGAGGTAGTGGAAAGGGAGGCAGAAGAGGAGGTGCAAAACGACGTCGCTGCTGAGCCTCTCGGGATTGCAAGCTATGAATTGGAAAAGATGCGCTGATGCGTGCGCCACTCTCGCCACCACGTTGGTGTTGAGCACCATTGTCGATCTACGTTGTCGTTTTCTGCCCCTTTTGGAGCTACTTTACTTTCTTCCTTCGCCTTCTTCTTGTCCTTGATCCGTGTTTGTTTGGCAATCAAATTCAAACTCTGTTTTCAGACTGGGCCGTGTTTGTTAAGATCGAAATCAAAGTCAATAGAAAATTAGTTATAAATTGAAGAAAATTAATTCGTTATTTTTAAAGGCAATTCTCTTTATTTTTAATTAGCTTATACGCGTCCAACTTATAGTGAAATAATATTTTTTTATAACCAACTATTCTAATCGATTTCCATGAATAATATTTTTGTTCTTGGAAAAAAAAAAGTGTTCATAAAAGTTGACGGCGTCGTACTAATATTTTGATTTGTACTAAAATTATCTAAGTAAATTACTCGGAAAATTATTAATATTTATTGTTAATTAGTAATTTATGATAAATTCTTATTTCATATTCTATATTTGATGTTTGTTAGTGTTAAAGAATTGAGAAGAAAAAGTTATAATGAATGAAAGTGAATATTATAAAGAAGTTATAATATATTTTAGTAATTAAATTTTTTAATTTTATTTATCATATCTTATTTTTTTTTCCTTTTTTATATGTAGGAGAATTGAATTTAAGTGGAACTATTTAACGTTTTAAAGATTAATAGATGTTGTAATTGTAGTAAAACTTAAATTACATATAATTTTACCTTTTTCATAATTATTTTATTTTTTACGAAATTGTTATTTGATATTTTAATTTGAAATTTATACACTTATAATTTATTTATTGATATTTAATATCAAAGAAAAGAAAATATGCATATTTTTGACATAAATTTTTTTATAATATGATATTTCATTTATTGTGATTTTTATTTTTTTATGAAAAATATTTAATTAATATTTGAGAATTGTTATGAATACTTTTAACCAAAATAATAATGGATGAAATAAAAATTTTATATTCATTAAATATTCGAAACAGAGAATATGAATTTTTATTTTAAATACAAAGAAAGATGAGTCAATTTTGGACATGTGTCATCCATATTTATGGGATTAGGGATTACAATGTTATCCTATTTTGGAATGTTTATCTTCCATGGCACTAAAACTGGGTTGAAATTAACTATGTTTCATTATAATTAGAGTAGATTGAGGACTCTTACTTATCCCACCATAAAACCAACTAGCATATCAACTTATTATTTATTTTAGTTTTTAGTTTTTATTTTTTTAAACAACTTATTATTTATTTTAGTTTTTAGTTTTTATTTTTTTAAACAACTTTTATTAAGTAGATTCATCTTCTACTCATACCATTAACAAATATGAAAGAAAAATATAGAAAGGAGTAAGATATTTATAAGCTTATTAATCTTAATAAACTTAACATACAATAATAAACAATAGGAATCTAGGATTTAATCTAAAATTACAAAACTCAACCTTATATTGTCAAACATATGATTCATGTTCTACTTCTGATGATACACTATAAACATCAAAAGTTATTTGAAATGATTAGATAGTTGAATATTTTTCACTAAAAACATAAGTACAATTATAATTATTTTTCTCAAGAATATTAGAATATGGACTATTTTTTAACCCACAAAAGAGATATATGTTCACTACCTACTCTTAACGGATGTTGAGGAGGTATCATATATTTTAAATTTGACCTATAAATATCTTAATCTAACACGCTATTTTTAATTATCCAAATCTCTACCTACTTTATAAATATTTTCTCAGCTTATCAAAATGTGAATGTCTAAACATTGTGTATCAACTTATTATAAGATAACATATGAGTCTTTCTCAATTCAAACACTTGTTTTTTAATTAATAATTTATACAAATAATTTCAGAGGATATGGATACAAGACTTTTAGAAGGAAACTAATATTATGTGATTTTATCTTTATGATAGGATCAAATTAATAGAAGGAAAGAAATATGAATTATTTGATTTTGTTTTTATGACAACAATCAAATTATCGTAAATTCTGTTTATTTTTTGGTTTATGACAACATCAGGTTGTAATATTTGTATTTATTTCCTTTTTTTAGCTATACCTAGAATGAATGATTACATGATTTGTATATATTTAGCTCTTTGTTTTAGATCAATACACAGAAAAATAGAAAATATTTTCATTGTCATATCCTTTGTTTATCTTTGTTCTTCTCTTTATTTTTATAATATGGTGTCAGAGCTCTAATTTGAGAGTTCTGGTTGATACGTTTATCATGGACGAAATTGTTGATCCCTCACAAGATTTTAGTTTACCTTATCATGTTAGTTCTCAACAACATATGATTTGTTCTCTCGGTACACAACAAGAGAGACAAATTTTTGGGGATCAATCAAAGGCAATGATTGATATTAACATAAGTAGTTATGGAAGACGATATACTTCTAAAGTCTGCAGTCATTGTGGAAAGACAGGACATGTGATTGATACATGCTATAGAAAACATGGTTTTCCACCTCAGTTCAAGTTTAAAAATCATAAACCAGATTATAATAATAATCAGCGGAATCATGAAGGTTCAAGGTCGAGGTACATTCTCAGCAAATTGGTTTCACTCCTGAACAGTATCAAACATTGTTAACTCTTTTACAACAGTCTAAATCTAGTGACAATGTCTCTAATCAAATCTTTGTCATTCCTTCCAACACAACATACACTGGTGATAAATTTCTCCCTTCCTTTAGTTTTTGGATTCTTGATAGTGGTGTTAATGATCATATTTGTTCATCCTTGACTCATTTCACTTCATATCATCAAATTAATCCTATCTCTGTCAAATTACCAAATGCAAGTAAAGTCATTGAAAATTATTTTGGAAGTGTTTTTATCAATCA
>Ga0099825_1001046_pt1 | contig 33800 bp, 11 predicted proteins | sample SiratroredBW_FD_76838 | JGI IMG/M metagenome (GOLD analysis project Ga0099825, IMG submission 76838) | Root nodule microbial communities of legume samples collected from California, USA - Siratro red BW | ecosystem: Host-associated > Plants > Roots > Nodule | place: USA: California | collected...
TAGCTGGTCAGAAAAGTCTCAGGGGGACTAACCCTGTCATACATGATTGATGATTCATTTGTGTGGGGGCTGTGTGGATTCACAGTTTGGAGATGTATGACAGGTGCATATCTCGGGGTCTATCCAATGCACGAGTCTTCCGGAAGTAGAGTCATGTTTGTAGTGTGTTAGATTCTTTTATTGTGTTGATACATGAAATTGAATGTTTTTGATTTGTTAAAATTTGGTTAGCTTACCCTTTTCTTTGGTTGTATTGTGTTTGATTTTCTATCTGTGATGATCGTGTCTTGACACGGGGCAGATAGTACTGTAGATGAATCTTTGGAAGATCATCTAGGTTGAAGGATGCTGTTAGGAATAGTGCATTGTTTTGAAAAAAAAAACTTGTATATGATATTGTAAATATATTTTGAAATTTCAGTTTAGCTTATTATGTAATTTTGATGTATGTTAACTATGGAATACTGTGAGATACACATGATGATAATACTTTAGTTGTCATAGTAGAAGCTTTAATTTTGTGGGGTGGTACAAAAATAAACTAAATTAATTCAACAAACATGACACGTGATGGTCGATAATAATTTTATCTGTTAAATATTGAATTATTGTTTAAATATAAGCATTGTAATTTTTATCTTATTTATTTAAATTTATTTTTAAATTTAAATATTAATAGTAAATAATATTTTTTTTAATGTTTATCTAAACTAATTCAGGTAAAAGATAAAATAACTTTTTTGCATTATATAATATATTAAATAAATGTTTATATTTAAATATTATTATTAATAATTTGATGAAATGACATATTTTGAATATACAAATTAGATTAATTAATTAAATTTTATTAATTAATTACATTTAAATAAATAATACTTTATATTTTTCAACTAATTGTAATTATTTTGTTATCTTTCTTCATGCATTAAGTCGTTTTTTTATATTTGTTATTAATATTTAAATACTTATATTTTTAATATATATATATATATATATATAGGTGATGTTTGGTAAGTTTGTTAAGAAAAGAAAATAAAAAAAAAAAAAAAAAAATTCAATTTCATAAGAATTGGAAGTAAATTTGACTTGCCTTACATGAGATGTGTAAAATTACATTAAAATCTAGATTTCTTGTATATTGAAAGAAATTTGTGACAATATAATAGAAACATTGATGGGTTTTGAAAAAAAGGTAAAAGACAATATAATATTTTATATTAATGAGTAATTATTTGTGACATCTATATTTTGTTATTTTCAGTGTAATGTTTATAACTATTAAAAATGGTCACAAATAATATATAGTTTTATATTTATCACTGTTAATTACATTATCACAAAATAAAAAATAAATCACAAAATAAAAAATAATGTTAACTTATGAAAGAAAAATCATAAATTCAGATTTAATATTTTCTCCCTAATATAGAAATATGAATTTATAATTTTTCTATTAAATATATAAATTTATAACAAATTTATAACACATTATTGAAACAATTTTAACATGTTGATTAACAATTAATGGTTTGTTATTAATAATGAATAACGGTTGATATATAAATATTTAATAAATTTAATATTAATTATATTCTTATTATAAGAATAATAATTTTATTATATAATCTTTTTAGTAATTGTTTATGATATATATTGTGACATTTTCTTAGTTTTGTCACTATTACAAAAAATATTTGTGAAAGTTGATGTCTCTCGTTTAAATCGTTTGCAGTTTTAGTCTTTATAATTTACTACTTGAATTTTTTCTCAATGTTATAAGTTCATATTTTAATTTTTCATCAATTACAATCACCTTACTTTTTATTTAATGTATTTGTTAAGAGTATTAGATTATTTTAGTAAAGTTATATAAAAGGTATGTATTTATAGATTTTCTTAATTTATTTGTGAATAAATTGAGATGGATATAGTAAAAGTTAAAACAATTAGTATTTAATCATATTTATCATAATTAAAAATAAAATTTTATAACATTAAATAATATATCATCATGCTTTATCTTAGTTTAAATTAGTATTTAATGATGCTTTTACTGTTTAAATTATTATTAACGACATTTTATTAAAAAGGAAATGAATAATATGTAATTCCTTTCTAAATTATATTTTATAATATATCTTCTTCAATTATTTAAGGACATATTTTGAAGCTAAAAGAGATTTAAGAAAAATATATTATTCTTTGATTAATCAGTACTATTGAATATAAAGTTCTTTCAAAATAATATAATATGTTTCTATACTGGTACGAGTAAACACCAAAAAATGGAATATCTTCTCTGAAAGTCTTCTCAACTTCTTTGGTTTGAGGATGTATACCCACGTGATATCTATGCATTACACTAACTAAATAGTTATTTCGTAAAACTAATTACAATTTATAATAAATAAATAATTCTAAATAGTTATATTGTATTCAGATTCTTAAATAGTTTTTAAATATAATTTTATTTTATATTTATGGTAATTTATATAGTGATATATTTTTATTTTTAACTGTAGTCTGTTTTTTTTTTAAAAAACTAAAATTCAGTTTAGATTTGAAAATAATACATTGAAACATGTAAACTATTATAATGTTGAAATGTAATATAATAAGTGTGTTAGATATATATGATGATTGTATGAATACATTATATTAATGTAAGTATTGGTTATAGTGGCACATAAATAATTAACTTATATAATTGAATTGATGTATTATGTTAAATATATGATTTATAAAAATACGTCATATTAATTATGCTAATAATGAAAATTGATGCAATTTTTATTTGAAAGTAAGCTAAATTGTTAGACACAAAATCATGTTAAGAAGATTTCTTTAAAGATGTATTTATAAAAATTTGTTTGTAGTTTAATTAGTATGTTTATTTTAGTTTAATTAGTAAGTAAAAATGAGAGTTTCAAATGTTAAACAATAACTACTTAGACACAACATTTTTATAAATTTCAGAGTTTTATTAAAATTTTAAAATTGTAGACATTAAAATGAAATAGAAATAATACTTTAATTTAAAGAAAATATATAAAGGAAAGTCTTCAAATTTTGAACCTTAAACTTTAAAACTTTTTAATACTTTAATAGTTTTGTATTAAAACTTATGCACATATAATTTTTAAATTTTATTTCTGTATTTTAAATAATTATAATTTTATATCATGTTATTTGAAGTATGAATAGATAAGTATAGAAATTAATGTATGAATACTTAAAACGAATGATAATTATTAATTATAAATGAGTAATTTGATATGTTATTAATTGTAAAAATTTATTATTTTACTTAATTAAAGATATTAATTAAACAGTTCTAAAAAAATTCAAAATTAACAACATGATAAATCTATTGTACGGAACACTTAACCATTATACCAAAGAAATTTTTCTGTCACGTTAAAATAGGATTATTATTATTCTTATTATCACAATTACAATAATTATTATTATTAATAATATTATTAATATTATTGTTATTATTAATATTAATAATAATATTATTATTATTATCATTTTAAAATTGCTATTATTATTATTATTACTGCAATTGTAATTATTATTATTCATGAATTATTTATGAATTTTTTAATGAATTTTTATTATTATTATAGCAATTGTAATTATTTATGAATTTTTTTAACTGGTATCTTAGTTTGTAGTAGTTATTAACCATTGTGATTATTAATTGATTAAAATTAAAATAAAAAATAATATAAAATGAAATATTTTATAGGTTTTTAACTAATTAATTATGGTAGAAAAATAAATGATAGATTATTTTATTTTATATTTTTATAATAAATTTAAATCTAATTATGCATAAAACTATTGCTACATCTTGAATCAAAAATCAAATTTTATCTTTATCAAATATTACATTTTATCTATATCAAAAGTCAAATATGATCTCTATAAAAAATCAAATTTATGTTTACTGTAAGAAGAGCGGGCTTCAGAAGGGGGAGTTGAACGGAGCCTGAACTCAATTCCGTATAAATAAAAATCATTAAGCAAGAATATATAAGCACAGATGAAACAGTTTTATACTGGTTGACCCTAATCTCTTGGGCTACGGAGTTTTTCCTTGAACAAACCATTCAAGAGGTTTCACTATATCATATATAGTTACAACGAGTAGACAAACCTCTCTAGGTTATAACGGGTACACAAACCTCTTCAGGTTATAACTAGTACACAAACCTCTCTAGGTTATCACGAGTATACAAACCTCTCTAGGTTATATCAGTCCCGATCTCCCCCTAAGATCAAGACCAATGGTTTCACAAGGGTTTACTTCACAACGGTGAAGAATTACGCAATGGTTTCACACAACCCAAAAATCTAAATGCTCTCAGTAGCAGATTGACAATAGATACTAAATAGTACATACTCTACTTCTTCAATGTATTGTATGATTTATTTCTCTTTTGCTTCTTGTACTTCAACTTGAAATTGTTCCTTTATATGTAGTTTTTTAGAAACTAGCCATTGGGATGCTTGAACAGAGCAATCTTGACTTTCTAATGTATGAAGCTTACACTGGAAGTATTTTTCTAATTTTTATACACCATTAAACTTGATTAATTTTGTATCAGAAATAATTTAAAATAACATAAAGGAACTATATTTGAGATACTCATCAATAATTTGAAGAATTTCCATTATGAACAAATTTGAAATATATGTTCTTACCTGACCTGAGAGGAGATCATTTGTAGTGGTATTATCGGCAACCGAGTTGAAGACATTGAACCGAATGGGGTTATTGACGACAATTGAGTTGAAGACGTTGAACTGAATGAGGGTCCACTTGTAGAAGACTCTCCGCTCAAGTCAGAGTGCAAAAAGGTGTTTAAGTGTATATGAGTAAGAGAATAGTGAGATAGATGATGCTCCCTGTAGACCTATGTCATATTTAGAGGACTTTGTCATTTAAAGCGATATATTTACTCATAATGATTTTGTATGTTTAGAATCACGAATTAGTAGTTGGTTGAGGTCAATTAGAATTAATCAGAATAAATCATAAGCAATTAGAATAAACACTATTAACTGTTAATTAATAGCGAGTTGAGCCGTAATGAATTCGGTTGAATTTGACCTTATTACCGGGTAGGTACATAAGCCTCCCGAGTTCGTGATTCAAACAGGTGGATTGTAAGAATGATCAATATGTCTTTAGCCTCCCGTTGGGATACAGCCGAGCGAGTTGGTCTCGTCTGGGTCTGCCATTCTGTTTGGATAAGGCATTTTTTTTGGAGCTTTCAAGACTTTCCATGTTATACGCCTTTTGGAGTTTTTAAGTCTTTGCAGAACATGGATTCAAGACTCAGGTTTGAGAATGGGCGAACATTTGTTCGTCTTCCTAATTAAGTCTTTACTTGATCTTTATACTCGATTTTGAGTAAGCGAACATTTGTCGTCTCCTAAGTTAAGCATTTGCTTGATCTTTATACTCAGTTTGGAGTGGGCAAACGTTTGTTCGGTTTCCGAGCTTTTGACTTAAGCATTTGCTTAGTCTGATGTATATCATACTCGGTTATGTGAACTCGAATGTTTGTTTGGTTTCCAAGCTTTTGACTTAAGCGTTTGTTTAGTCTAATGTATATCATACTCGGTTATGTGAACTCGAAACTCAAACGTTTGTTTGGTTCCCTGAGCTTTTGACTTAAGCGTTTGCTCAGTCTAATATATATCATACTCGGTTATGTGAACTTGAATGTTTATTTGGTTCCCGATCTTTTGACTTCAACGTTTGCTTAGTCTAATGTATATCATACTCGGTTATGTGAACTCGAACGTTTGTTTGGTTTTCGAGCTTTTGACTTAAGCGTTTGCTTAGTCTAATATATATCATACTCGGTTATGTGAACTCGAACATTTGTTCGGTTCCCCGAGCTTTTGACTTAAGCATTTACTTAGTCTAATGTATATTGTTTACTGTAACAATGACTCTAGATCGTGAACTAGTACACCAGATAAGTTCCTAGGAAAGAGAGGTGGGTCACCAACGGACACGCTTAAATACTAAGTCTTCCCTTACCAGAACTTTCCTAGACATGCACTTTTACGCTACCATATTTTGTATCAAGTAACAATAATAATTTCTCTATGTGTGAAAGATCAGAGTAATATATAGGATGACATCGCTTGTCCGATGATAGTCGAATGACTGTTGTTTTGGGTGCTATGATCACCTTGGCATTTGTTGTAGCTTGAACAATACCGATTAGAAGAATTCAATATATCAAAATCAAAGGGATGTCAAATGTGGGTCCCACTTGTGCAATTAAATATATAAACAATATCAGAGGAATTGCAATCAAATTCTATCGATTGAATTGGAGACATGACAGACTGTTGCAACTCAATTTTACCATATGAATTTGAAGATGCGAAACATCAAATCATGTGAATAGTTTTTATTTTCCTGTGTTCCTAATTTGGATTCAGCAAATTGGATCAAAATCGCTAACATGATGATGATATTGACTTTTTTCTTTTTGAATGGTATGTTTTCAAAGATTGTGAATTGGTTGTAGCTTAAACTTATTTTCAAAGTGCTACTTTACAAAAAAATGACTCATGAAAAATAATTATCATTTTAATAATTTTGATGATCACATAATATGACGCAACACATGGTTTCAAAAATTCTTGATAATACCATTGTCAAACAATTTCACTACTTTTTAGTGGAAAATTAGAAGTTATGCTCTCAAATCATCAATCAATTAATATAGAAGTTATGTTATGAAAAATATCATATAAAAAAATTAACACAGAAGTTATGCTCTGAAAAATATCATTAAAGCAATTAATATAGAAGTTATGCTCATCGAGCAATTAATATATGAGTTATGTTATCATCAAGCAATTAATATAGAAGTTATGCTCATCAATCAATTAATATAGAAGTTATGGTCATCTAGCAATTAATATAGAAGTTATGTTATCATCAAGCAATTAATATAGAAGTTATACTCATCAATCAATTAATCAATTAATATAGATGTTATGCTCATCAAGCAATTAATATAGGAGTTATGTTATCATCAAGCAATTAATTAATATAGAAGTTATGCTCATCAAGAAATTAATATAAAAGTTATGTTATCATCAAGCAATTAATATAGAAGTTATGCTGATCAATCAATTAACACAGAAGTTATGCTCATCAAGCAATTAATATAGAAGTTATGTTATCATCAAACAATTAAACAATTAATATAGAAGTTATACTCTAAAAAAATATCATCAAGCAATTAATTAATATAGAATGTATGCTCTGAAAACAAGCAATTAATATAAAACTTATGCTTTGAAAATATCATAAAAAAGAATTAATATAGAAGTTATCCTCTGAAAATATCATCTCACAATTAATACAAAAAATATACTTGTTTTCCCTCGTCAAGCAAAAAATACCAAGCAATTAATATAGAAGTTCTCCCTCATCAAGCAAGGTAAAAGTTATGTTATCATTATGCAATTAATATAGAAGTTATGCTTTGAAAAATATCATCAAGCAATTAATATAATGCTCGCAATTAATATAGAAGTTATGCTCTCAAAAATATCATCAAGCAATTAATATAGGAATTATGCTCTGAAAAATATTATCAAGCAATTAGTAGAGAAGTTATGCTCTGAAAATATCATCAAACAATTAATATAAAAATTATGCTCTGAAAAATATCATCAAAAAATTAATATAAAATTATACTTTAAAAAATATCATCAAAAAATTAACATAGAAGTTATGCTCTGAAAATTATCATCAATCAATCAATATAGAAGTTCTGCTCTCAAGCAATTAATATAGAAGTTATGTTATCATCAAACAATTAATATAGAAGTTATGCTCTAAAAAATATCATCAAGCAATTAATTAATAATTAATATAGAAGGTACACTCTGAAAACAAGCAATTAAATATAGAAATTATGCTCTGAAAAATATCATCAAAGAATTAATATAGAAGTTATCCTCTGAAAATATCATCAAACAATTAATATAGAAATATCATCAAACAATTAATACAAAAGTTATCATCAAGCAATTAATATAGAAGTTATGCTTTGAAAAATATCATCAAACAATTAATATAGAAGTTATGCTCGCAATTAATATAGAAGTTATTAATATAGAAGTTATGCTCTCAAAAATATCATCAAGCAATTAATATAGGAATTATGCTCTGAAAAATATTATCAAGCAATTAATAGAGAAGTTATGCTATGAAAATATCATCAAACAATTAATATAGAAATTATGCTCTGAAAAATATCAATTAATATAAAAATTATACTCTAAAAAATATCATCAAAAAATTAACATAGAAGTTATGCTCTGAAAAATATCATCAATCAATCAATATAGAAGTTCTGCTCTCAAGCAATTAATATAGAAGTTATGTTATCATCAAACAATTAATATAGAAGTTATGCTCTAAAATATATCATCAAGCAATTAATTAATAATTAATATAGAAGGTACACTCTAAAAACAAGCAATTAATGTAGAAATTATGCTCTAAAAAATATCATCAAAGAATTAATATAGAAGTTATCCCCTAAAAATATCATCAAACAATTAATATTCAAACAATTAATATAGAATTATCATCAAACAATTAATACAAAAGTTATCATCAAGTAATTAATAAAAATATCATCAAGCAATTAATATAGAAGTTATGTTATAAAAATATCATCAAAGTAATTAATATGGAAATTATGCAATGAAAGATATCATTAAACAATTAATATAAAAATTATGCTATGAAATTATCAAGCAATTAATATAGAAGTTATGTTGCTCTTGAAAATATTATGCTCTAAAAATATCATCAATATCAATTAATATAGAAATTATGCTATGAGCAATAACATCTTATAAGAATGGGTGAGTGATTAACAAATTCTATAGCACCCATAAATAATTAATCATATATAAACAATGTATATCTACAATAATTTTTTGTGAGTCTATATACATGCAATAAATTATATAATTAATTAATTAATGGTTGAACCAAAATAACCATCGCTTACAAGGATTAACACATTTGTTGAAAATATAATTGTTGAAGTTTATTGAGAGAGTACAAAATATATTATAATTTGATGATATTTTATATGAATAAGAATCATATTAAGTAATTTAAGTAATAGGACCAATACGTTCTAATCTTATTTTTTAATCATCCAAATACCATTCTAATCTTATTTTTTAATCATCCAAATACCATTATAATCCTATTTTTTTAATTATCCAAATACACTTACGCACATGGTAAGTGTTAACTGAAGTAACTAATATGGTGAATATTTTAAACCTTCCATGTCCAAATTTTGGTAAATATTCCTATTTTATTTATCATCTACTTTTTTTTAAAAAAAAAAACATAATTGGAAAAAGGTTTACAAATAAAAGTTCTATGATGAAGTTGAAATAATATTAAGCTTATGATTAAAGAATTAGATGGATGATTCATTTTTTTCTTTGATAGAAATCTATTTACAAAACATATAATTAATACGAAAATATTTTGTTTCAATTGTATTTTCATTTAAATCACATGAAAATATATGGTTAATGCCTAAATATATAATTAACATGCAATTTGAGGCCCCTCTATGTGCAAAGTTACAATAGAACATTATTGTATGTAGTCGTACCTTAATGTAGAAAGACTCTGTTTGGTTTGAGCACATGATCAATTGGTCACCAATTGTAATATAATACCGATAAACATTTATATGAAATGTTAATAATGCACCATTCTAAAATTTTCATGTTTGTCAATGCTCACTATACTTTATATCCCTTAATAAAATAATATAATTTGATAATGTATAATTGAGATAGAGGGATTATGATGATTCTTTAGAATAATAATGTTGTCTTGAAGGTAGGAAAAGTTTTACCTAACCCCACGGTGGACACCAAATGTTCTTACCTGATCTAAGTAGAGATTGTCCATAGTGGTATTTTCGGCAATCAAGTTGAAGACGTTGAATCAAATGGGGGTCCACCTGCAGAAGACTCTCCGATGCTCAAGTCAGATTGCAAAAAGCTATTTAAGAGTACATGAGTAAGAGAATAGTGAGATAGATGATACTGTAGACCTATGTCATATCTAGAGGACCTTGTCATTTTAAAGCGGTATATTTACTTATAATATGTCATATTTAGAGAACCTTGTCATTTTAAAGCGGTATATTTATTTATAATGATTTTGTATGTTTAGAATCATGAATTACTATTCTGTAGCTGGTTGAAGTCAATTAGAATTAATCAGAGTAAATTATAATCAATCAGAATAAACACTATTATTTCAAGAATTAAAAGCTAAAAAGACTTATTAAAAAAGTAAAAAATAAAAGTGTTAGTGGGATAAAAGAAAAAGTCTATTTGAAAAAGAGCTTTGGAATGAAAGCTAAATAGATAAACAATTCTTAAAAAAGTTGTAAAATAATAAATATATAATTAACTCCCATTAATTATTTTTGGATTATATATATTTATTATTGTAAGATAACGGACTTCTTAATTAATGTTTATATTTATGAACTACTAATCTTTACATTTATGTGCCAATAAAAATTCTTTAAATATGAGAAACATAAAACATATCAAACACTCTTCAAATTAGAGAATAAGAATTACACAAATCTCTTATAGAAAATGGCGACAACTTTCAAGTACCTGATTTCAATTCTCTTTCTTTTCTTTGTTATCAAAGGTATATACCATTTCCTTCAATATTTCACCATTTTTCTTTGTCTTCCTAGTGTTAGAATAGTCACAAGGTTATTAAGAATGTCATTGTTACTCACTACAAAAAAATTCTTCATTTATTTACGAGTTATTAGATAAAAATTTTCATTCGTTGATAAATTTAACATTACAAAATCTGTTGGCAAATTTTCATCTGTATGTATCTAAAAATTCATGAGAAATCTAATTGAAATCTTAAAATCTATAATGATGACATAACATGAACTCCTTATTAAACTTTTTTAAAGTTCTATGTGATTTTGATATTAGTGTGATTATGTTTGTGTACATGTGTATGACCCATTGATTAATTTTGCAGGGTCTTGTAACTGTAACTTGGACAACATCATGGTTGAGATAACACAGGGGAGAATAATAGGTGGGAAGCAAGAGTGGAATGTAGTGGTGAAAAACAATTGTAAGTGTGCCGTAAGTAATATAAGGTTTTCATGCCAAGGGTTTAAGAGTGAAATAGGTATTAGCCCATCCATTCTTTCCGCTCAAGGGAGCAATTGCCTCTTTATCAATGGCAGTCCTTTGAAGGGTTTTGAGACTGTTAGGTTCTCCTATGTATGGTATAATCCTTTTCTCCTCATTCCTCTATACTCTTCAAATACTACTTGCTGATCAAACTTTCCTCACAAAAATCAATAAATTAATAATAATAATAATTCAAGCAGTAGTATTCATTTTCGAAACTTGTTTTTTCGAAAATGATTGCTTGTAATCTTTTTTTATTCTGATGTTAGTAGATTGTATCCAGATTTTCTTTTCAGATGCTCTAATGCCAGTGGATCAATATAAACATGGTTGTTTTTAGAATATTTATATTTCATTTATATTTAATAGAATTTACTTTTATTTGAAATTATTGTGTAAAATTATCGTTTCTGTATATTTAATATAGTTTCACACCTAAATATAACGTCAAAGTGTGTTTCAATATATCACTTTTTTAATTATTTTAATTATTATAGTTTTACACGGTAAGGTCTGTTCAAATATATTATCTTCTTTAATTATTTTAATTATTCTAAGTATCTTTTAAGAATATGGTCAAAGTCCCTTTAAATAAACTTGTAAATGATTTAGTTTTGTTTTCAATATAAATTCAAAATGTTTAATTGACGGGATAGGTGCTTTTGAAACTTCTTCTTGATATGATTCACCCATATTTTTTAAATTGTCCTATATAATATTAACACAAAAAAATGACACATGCCAATATATAAAAAAAATAGTAAAATAATTTTTTGATATATCTGTAAATATTTTCATATATCAACTTATTTACACATTTCAATTCCATAATTCAAATTTCTATAGTCAAATTATAAAACTTTAACAAAAAAAAAATATCTTTTAAATCTATTAAAATAGAAGTGAAAATATATATTTTTCTACTTACCATAATTTGTTCTCTTTTGCATACTTCCATTGTATTTGGCCATTCATCTATTTTTAATTATTTATTTATTAAAAATAAATAAAATAAAATAATACTATGTTAGATTAAATAAAAGAAAAAAAACAAACTTATAATTAGGCCTCCCAGAAAGGAAAGGACATGTACCAGCTGTACGAGAGGTGAGCCGGGTCAGGAAGGAGTTTGACTGCTGGGATGGGGTCGGATCCTACTCGAAGCACTCCACCATTTCAATTCCAATCGATTCAAGAGAGACAAAACACTAATGTTAGCTTCCAGTATCTAACCATCTTACTAGCTCGTACTTCCTTGATCCCTTTTGGCTTGAGCAAAGGACTTTCACGACACGAGAAGAAGGCTTCCGTTAATGGGTTAATGTATGTAGATGTCGTGGTATACACAAATTTGTATACATGAAACATAAAAGAAACACTACTGTTTCAAATGCCTTTTAGCAATTGACTTTGTGCTTATAACTGACTTAGTCTCTTGTTTATTCTGGTTAATTTTATTTTTCAAACTTCTTCCTTGTAAATATAGAAATAATTTAATATTATAATATAAAAATACATTAAAAAAGTTAAATTTAAGATATAGATAAATAAAAAATGTAACTTTATCTTAAATTCAATCTTCAGGACATACATCATTTGGTCTATCTTTGTTTTATATGTATGTTTGATGCAAATGATGATGTCTATTTCTATATTGGTTTTGCAACTGTTTCATTATATGTTTTTTATCCTCTTCCATCAAACATAATGCACACTACATTAATTAAGTTAACAAAAATACCAAATAAAATATTGTTAAAATACATTAAATATATAAATAAAATTAATGAAGTACATGAGTTGTACTAACTTTCATATGTTTCCACATTATATTTAAATATTCTTCAAATATCTCTTTCCAATACTTAATTTATACACACAAATGATCAAATAATATGACACAACAACGCAACACATGGTTTCAGACATACTTGATAATACCATTGCCAACAATTTCACAAATTTTTTAATGGAAAATTAGAAGTTGTGCTCTAAAATCATCAATCAGTTAATATAGAAGTTTAACATAGAAATTATGTTAATCAATGAATTAATATAGAAGTTCTGCTCATCAAACAATTAATTTAGAAGTTATGCTTTAAAAAATATCATCAAGCAATTAATATAAAAGGTATGCTCTTAAAAATATCATCAAATAATTAATATAGAAATAAAAAATATCATCAAGGAATTAATATAGAAGTTATCCTCTGAAAATATCATCAAACAATTAATATAAAAATAAAATATCATCAAACAATTAATATAAAAGTTATTCTCTAAATCAGGCAATTAATTTAAAAATTATTTTCTGAAAAATATCAAGCAGTTAATATAGAAGTTCTCCTCATCAAAATATATAGAGTTTATGCTATCATAAAGCAATTAATAGAAGTTATGGTATGAAAAATATCATCAAGCAATTAATATAGAAGTTATGCTCTAAAAAATATCATCAAGTAATTAATATAGAAATTATTCTCTGAAAAATATTATCCAACAATAATATAGAAATTATTCACTCAAAAATATCATAATATAGAAGTTATTCTCTGAAAATATCATTAAACAATTAATATAGAAATTATTCTCTGAAAAATATCTCTAAAAATCAAGCAAATTAATATAGAAATTATGCTATAAAAGATATCATCATACAATTAATATAGAAACTATGCTCTGAAATCATCAAGCAATTAATATAAAAGTTATGCTCTTGAAAATATTATACTCTGAAAAATATCATCAATCAATTAATATAGAAATTATGCTATGAACAATAGCATTTTATAAAAATAGGTGAGTGATTAACAAATTCTATACTTGCACCCATAAATCATTAATTATACATAAGCAATGTATATCTACAATAATTTATGAATCTATATACATGCAATAAATTATATAATTAATCAATTAATGGTTGAACCAAAATAACCATCAATAATGCTTGCAAGGGTTAACACGATTTTTGAAAATATAATTGTTGAAGTTCATTGACAGACTACAAAATATATTATAATTTGATGATATTTTATATGAATAATAATCATATTAAGTAATTTAAATAATAGGACTAATACGTTCTAATCCTACTTTTTAATCATCCAAATACCATTATAATCCTATTTTTTAATCATCCAAATACATTTACGCACATGGTAAGTGTTAATTGAAGTAACTAATATTGTGAATATTTTAAACTCCAAATTTTGGTAAATATTCCTATTTTATTTATCATCTACTTTTAAAAAAAAAACATAATTGGAAAAAGGGTTACAGATAAAAGTTCTGTGATGAAGCTGAAATAATATTAAGCTTATGATTAAAGAATTAGATGGATGATTTAATTTTTTTTCTTTGATAGAAATCTATTTATAGAATATATAATAAATATGAAAATATATTTTTCAATTGTATTTTCATTTAAATCACATGAAAATATATAGTTAGTGCCTAAATATATAATTAACATGTAATTTGAGGCTCCTCTATGTGCAAAGTTACAATAGAACATTATTGTATGTAGTCCTACCTTAACGTAGAAAGACTCTGCTTGATTTGAACACGTGTCAATTGGTCACCAATTGTAATATAATATCGGTAAATATTTATATGAAATGTTAATAATGCACCATTCTAAAATTTTCATGCTTGTCAATGCTCATTATATTTTATATCCCTTAATAAAATAATATAATTTGATAATGTAAAATTGAGATAGAGGGATTATGGTGATTTTTTAGAATAATAATTTTGTCTTGAGGGGCAGGAAAAGTTTTACCTGACCCCACAGTGGGCGCCAAATGTTTTTACCCGACCTGAGAGAAGACCGTCCGTAGTTATACTGTCAGCAATCGAGTTGAAGACATTGAATCGAATAGGGGTCCACCTACAGAAGACTTTCCAACACTCAAGTCAGAATGCAAAAAAGTGTTTAAGAATATATGAGTGAGAGAATAGTGAGATAGATGATAGATGATACTCCTTGTAGACCTATGTGATATTTAAATGACCTTGTCGTATATTTAGTCATAATGATTTTGTATGTTTAGAATCACCAATTACTATTCTGGGTTGAGGTCAATTAAAATTAATCAGAGTAAATCATAATCAATCAAAAATAAGCACTATTATTGGATAATGTTGGTCAAATTTTGCACTCTTAACTTTAAATCATTGGACCTCTTTTGTGCATCTTTCATTTAACTTTAAACAAATTGTCTCTCTACATTTCTATTCATCATTGACACACTTATTATACCTTGTAAATGATTTAGTTTTCTTTTGAATACAAACTCAAAATGTTTAACTAATGGGACAGGTGCTTTTGAAATTTCTTCTGGATGAACTTCACCCACTTTTTTCCAAATTGTCCAATGTTAACACAAAATAATGACACATGCCAACATATGAAAAAAATAGTAAAAAAATAATAGTAAAATAACTTTTAATATCTCTATAAATATTTTCATATATCAACTTATTTACAAATTTCAACTCCATAATTCAAATTTCTACGGTCAAATTGTAAAACTTTATCGAGAAAAAAAAATATATCTTTTAAATCTATTAAAATAGAAGTGAAAATATATATCTTTTTACTTACCATAATTTGTTCTCTATTGCATACTTCCATTGCATTTGGCCATTCATCTATTTTTAATTATTTTTTATTGAAAATAAATAAAATAAAATAATATGATGTTAGATTAAATATGTAATTCCTTTCTAAATTATATTTTATAATATATCTTCTTCAATTATTTAAGGACATATTTTGAAGTTAAAAGAGATTTAAGCAAAATATATTATTATTTGATTAATCAGTACTATTGAATATAAAGTTCTTTTTAAAATAATATAATATGTTTCTGTACTGGTACGAGTAAACACCAAAAAAATGGAACATCTTTTCTGAAAGTCTTCTCAACTTCTTTGGTTTGAAGATATCTATGCATTACACTAACAAAATAGTTATTTCGTAAAACTAATTACAATTTATAATAAATAAATAGTTCTAAATAGTATATTGTATTCAAATTCTTAAATATTTTTTAAATATAATTTTATTTTATATTTATGGTAATTTATATAGTGATATATTTTTATTTTTAACTGTAGATTGTTTCTTAAAAAAAAACTAAAATTCAGTTTAGATTTGAAAATAATACATTGAAACATGTAAACTATTATAATTATTTTTTTTACTTTTTTTGTATAAATAATAGAAGGATACTTACGATAGCTACAAAGATAAAAATTTAAAATATAATTAAAAATGACACAAGAATGTGAAATTTGTATATTGGTTATAAATTCATAATTTCATATAATTATTGATAACATGAAGGGTATGAAGGTAAATAGGAGAAGATGGAGGGGAAATTCGTTGAAGGATAACGTCGTTTCGTAACTGTTCCATTTTCAATCCTTGAAAGATCAATCAACACTGCCACTTCTGTGTGAGCTATGTAATTTTCAATACCTTACGTATATTTCTTCACTCCTAAGCATTGTTTATCTTTTGTGTGATTTAAATTTTACAAGCTTCATCATTCTATTCTATATTTTTGTTTTTCGTTGAGATTCAATCTTAATTAGATTTTCTACCAATATCAATGTGTTTGCAATGGTATTTTGTTCTGGTTTGGGAAATTACTCACTCGATTAGATACTGCTCGCGGTACTTTGTTTGGAATTGTTTGATTGTGTGAATGATTTTCGTTTCTAAAAGGATAAAGTAAGTATTCTGCGGTATCGGATACGTATGATATTCCATCACGTGTTATGAATGGATGATCTTTTTCATGAGTAACTAGTATGTGTTTGGTTTGGTATTTGGAATTTTGGATCCACTTTTGACTGTATCACACACTAAACCAAACTTAGTTTACGTTTGAAAGTTAGGTGCTCAATTTAGAGGAGCTGGTCTTGTAGGAATTGAAGCTTTAAATTTGTGAACTGTTTTCCGATATGCTTTCTGTGATTAACCTAATTGAAGGATATTTGGTTATTTGCAACTTGTTTGTTTGATGCCAGAGACAAGGTTATATTTGTTTGGTGCTGCTGATAGAGGATGGCGTCAAGTAAATGGCATTTTGAAAGAAGGAAAAGTTCAGGAACTGAATCCCCTTTATCAAGGGATTCGGAAAATGCGGCTGAGACTGGGTCACTCTCCATTGTTGTACTTGGTGCTTCTGGTGATCTTGCTAAGAAAAAGACGTTTCCAGCACTTTTCCACCTATATGAGCAGGTTTGAGAATCTAGGATTTGTGTGTTAAATAAAGGAATATAAAGAATAAACTTTCTGGACCACATTATTTAATGCCTTGTTCTTTGAAAGACAAAAATAATTGTATTAGAGAGGTTGAGTACATGACATACTAAATTAAATCTCAGCTGCACCAAAAGCTGCATTGTACAAGACCTGATCCAACATTAAACCATCCAATCCCCTGCACCTATTAAATACAACCAGTAGCTATAAAATCCTCACCTACACTGAAAAACACTACCCAACACACATCATGTCACACATTACATTATCCCACCTATACCCACTAAAAGATTTATCAAATGAAATGTCATGAACTTGCATAACCACTCATGCTGCAGGACTTGGGAAAGAGTATATCACTATAACATCTATCTCTGGGCATTTTTTATATTTGGACCAACATCATCGAAACAGTCTTTAATAAAGTAAGGCTTCCCCATGGTATTTAGTGCTTGTTATAAAAGCAAAAGGATTTGATATAGATGATCATTGAAGTATTAGTGAGCCACTGAAAGACCCTTAATGGAATGTGTTTCAGAATGTTATAATTTTAATCTAGCAATTGTTCCAAAAAATTGCTCCCTATTCATGTATTCTACTTGAAATTAAGATTTGATAGAATTTTGATTGGATGTGAAGGGCCTAACACATTTTCCTCTTTTGTCTGGACTTGGAAGTTGAGACTCGGTATGTAAACTCTAGTTGAAACCATTATAGGATTTTGATCTAAAATCTAAATGGTCTGTACAAAAAATTGGTTTATGACAAAAAACACACTGGCATTGGTTGATCCGTGTAGCGAACCCACTATGACCAACGGGGTTGGATCTAGTAGAAGGGGCTGGCTCTCGCAACATGGGGACCCAAGGTTTGAATCTCTGCTGGGAGAGGCGTCCCGGATTTAATAGCCAGGAAATAGATTACATCTAAAGGAGAATACTTGTGGGAAACCAAAAAGACTATATTCTACATTATAACCTGAATAGATATCTGTTACTCATTCATCTTTTACAAGGAGGATTTTCTAAGTGATGTATGTTTCTCTAAAAGTAACCAACAGTTGTTCTAAATTTTGGTGGCTTTTTTCAGGGATTCCTACCACCAAACGAGGTTTGTATTTTTGGCTATGCTAGGACAAAAATCACTGATAACGAATTGAGAAACCGCTTACGTGGGTTAGTTTTTTTTTGTTTACGTTGCACAATCTATATCTTTCCTAATATATATATAAAATGAATTAAAAAAATGATGGAAATAATTTTTTTCTACTGTTTCACAACCATGATTTCTTTTATGTAAGTATTACATTATTGTAATTCCAGCATGTGAAATAACAGAGCATATTTCCGGGATTTGTGTTTACATAACATTAAATTTTTATAGCATGTTAGTAAAACTTAATTTTTGTAAAAAATCACTTATTTCTCAAAAGATTTTTAATCTAACAAAAGTAAGTGACTATTTCTCAAAAATAAACTGAACCAAATATGAATTTGAAGTTTGTTCCATGATTGTTGTCTTACATGTTTGCTTGCTGCTTCTTTCATTCTTGTTCTATATTCATGATATTTATCCCTTCTTATTTAAGCAGATTCTAAGTACAATAAATGATCGGAAATTGGTTGTGTTTGATGTGTAGCTATCTTGTTCCTGGCAAAGATTCTTCCCTTGAGCAGTTGGAGGATGTATCAAAGTTCTTGCATCTGGTTAGTGTTGGCTGCCTTGAATCATTTTATAATTTTCTGCTATTCACTCACTAAACTTACTCATCTGATTGATCAAACGCTTTCCCCTTTCTCTTCCCATTAGATCAAATATGTAAGCGGCTCTTATGATTCTAAGGATGATTTCTGTAATTTGGATAAAGAGATTTCAGAGCATGAATCTTTGAAAAGTAGCGCTCAGGGTTCTTCTCGAAGGCTATTCTATCTTGCCCTTCCTCCTACAGTGTATCCATCAGTTTGCAAGATGATAAAGACATATTGCATGAACAAATGTAAGATTTAGCATCCATTGTTTTGATGAATCTTGTATAATTTAGTTGCTAACGTTTAAAAAGAACTCTTACTGGGGAAGAATAACAAACCTTATATGCCATAGCTCAAGACAAGCTAGAAGTAATTCTCAGTCGGATAACTACTGTAGTCTGTACTTCAGAGGTCACTTTCAGCTCTTTTTCTTTTTTTTAAATAAATCTAAAATGCTGATTTCTTGTCTTCTTTCTTTGTGATTTATTTTCTTGATAACACTGGATGATTATGGAAGTCAATTCTGTTGATATACTGTAAAATATAATAACTGCTTCCAGAGGCTGACACATTGCTTTGATTTTGGATTTACTGCATACTACAGGTGGCTTTGTCGTATTTTTTGTGTTTATATTAGAAAATAATTCTGGAATAAACTTGGAAGTCTGTTTGATAGGTAGCATCAACTAAACAGATCTCAGGGTTTTAAGTGTCTAGTCAGTTGCAACTGAGTGTTCTGCTTTTAGTTGTAACCTAGATGATTAGCCAGTTACAACTACTTGTCTACCTATTAGTAATTCTTATCTGTATATAAGATTTTGTAGCACAGAATTTACTAACTCTTCATATTATACATATTAGATTCTAACAATTTAATTTTCTTTCAACATCAAGAGCATAGTGATCCATGCCCACAAAAAATAGTCCACCCCTCAGTAAAAGATCTTTCTTTTCTTTCTTTTTTCAATTCTTGGTTCATAACACCTTTCCACTGAATTATTCTAGTTACAGGTCTCTCAAATCTCAAAACTGTCCCCCTTTTCCCTCTAAGCTTCCTATTAAAGTGCTCGTTTCTGCTAAATAACTCTTGGCTGTAAAAATTACCTTTCAACTGTATTCTTAGTTTTTCTTTTTAAACCTGCTCCTACAATAAACCTGCAATCCTGTCTTGCTATCAAGTTGTTGTGCTTCTTCCAGCCTAACACTGTCATACCAAGGAAATGCGTCTAATTTCTCTACCTGGCCTAAGTTGCATCTTCATTTCTAACATTGCTTTTATTGATGAATTCATCTATTTTCGTTTTGTAGCTGATCTTGGTGGGTGGACTCGTATTGTTGTTGAGAAGCCTTTTGGTAAGGATCTAGAATCTGCAGAGGAACTCAGTACCCAGATTGGAGAGTTGTTTGAAGAACCCCAGATTTATCGTATTGATCACTACTTAGGAAAGGAACTAGTGCAGAATATGGTAGTAAATGACTACTTATTGGCTCTCTTTTGTTTTGCTTCATAAACTTGGCCTAAACCCTCTTCATTTGACTTCTATTTACTAGTTAGTACTTCGTTTTGCAAACCGATTATTCATGCCGCAATGGAACCGTGACAACATTGCTAATGTGCAGGTGAGTGAGTTACCATTACCTTGACAATTCGTATTTCTTAATTTGCCTCATCGTAGTCAAATCCTTTTATATGACCCTGTTTAATTGTCTTTTATTACCTAGTTCGGGTACTTCATGATCAAACATTTACGTGCCACATATTCAAATTGAGTTTTTGGCTGTTTTCCTGTGGTAGATCGTTTTCAGAGAAGATTTTGGAACTGAAGGCCGAGGTGGATATTTTGATCAATACGGGTATGTGTAGTAAGTCATTTTTTCTTAATTATATTTTAAACTAAGCTGCCTGTCACATCCATATAGGTTCTCAAATGAAGTAATATTGAGAAAGCAATTGTGTATACCGTTTTTACTATGTTGATAGTGAAACTTCTCTAGCTTTTAAAGAACCATCCGTCAATGCTTAAGCTTTATTGTGTATTGTGTTATATTATTGCCATTAAAAAAACCAAAATCATTAACTTACTTTTTTTTTTGGCAGAATTATTCGGGATATAATTCAAAATCATCTACTGCAGGTACGGCCTTTATTTTCACGTTACTATTACCATGATTGATAATACAAAATTATCAAATGCAACAATATTGTTTAAATTCAGTTCCCTCAAAACTTCTAATCTTATTAGACTATTAGATTTTATAAAACAAAATAACGTTGGTGTGGAAACTAAAATACTAAACATTTTGTACTGAATATTATGCATTGCATTTGTAATATTTTGTTGAAAATTTTGAGATGAAGGCGTGTTAAGAATAATATTAGCATTTGAATATTGGCTGCTATGAGAAACCTTTTCCATTCAAAGATTTGAATAAAGAAACTTTTGTTGCTCGTTGCTTAAAAATTTTTCTGTCACTCCACGGGTTCTTCGGATCCACTTGGTCAAGGACTAATCCTGCTTGCAGTACAGTGACTTTCGCTAGAACAATGAGGTTTTTTGTACAAAGTGGGGATCGAATAGGGGTCCCGTTCCCTACAACAGGAATTGTCCCCTCAATGTGTGAGCGCAAGGTGTCTGGCCGTTATGCCAACTCATCGGGTTTGCTGATTGTTTTTAGTGACTTCCCATATGTTGGAATTTCATTAACCACTTTATCACTTATTTGATTTTAGTATGATTTAAACAAACAATACTAAATCATTTAACTTCTGATTTTTTTTTCCATTTTAAGCATTAAATTGAATTTCAAACAGACCTTAGCGATTCTTATAAAAGTGCTTGAATCTTCCTGTAATTATTGATTATAAGACCAACTACGTTCTTAACAGGCTTGAACACACTTCACAGTTTTTGCAGTGTCTACATTTTTTTCGACCATGTTTTATGTCAGACCTTTATCAACTCAATAAGACCTATGATTACTTCATAGTTTTATATCACGGTAGTCTAATATGTCTATGTTATTCATTATTTTTCTACAAACTCAGGTTTTTTGCTTGGTTGCTATGGAAAAACCAGTTTCTCTCAAGCCCGAACACATTCGGGATGAGAAAGTGAAGGTTTGTCTCTTTCCATTTTATTTTTATGTAAGCTCCTTAAAGCAAACTGTATTTTTTTATCAGCGTGTGAAACAGAGAAAACACAGCTCTCCCAAAGGAAAACTCTTTCTTTCACAGAGGTATAATGCCTGTCAAACTACAACAACAACATCCCATCATCGCCAAACCCCCTACTCTCTATTTAATTCCTCCTATAATACATCTTCCAAATCTTTTCCTGAACATGCTGACCCTGTTGCCTAACAATTTGTCATTCCGCTATTTCCTGAAAATAACTCCATGAGTTTCTCATGGTTGGAATCAGCCTTCAGTTTCTGACCTGCAAGGTGTTTTTGAAGTCAGCAACTTCTGTCTCAAGTGCGATCACTTTAGCAATCATTTTATTTGGTGACATTTGTTAACAACCTCTTTCGACCACTAGGCTATGCGCTCATATCTGGCAAGGCAGATCAAATATTAGAGATCAAACACAAGAAATAGGAGAATAACATGACAGATGAGATAATATTAGTATAATTACTCAAAAAGGAATAAGAAATATAGTAGGTTGAAAATCCTGCTGCCACGGACCAAGCTCCTTCAAAGAAAACAACATCCCTATCCATAACAAAATTCCCAAAATCCCGACTTCTTTCTCTCCTATTTTTCTCCCCTGTAATCTCACTACCCCTCTTAGTCATTAACTGATCCTGTTACATCTTTTGTTATCTCAACATTTCTCTTCACACCCATTTTTTTCTCCTTTTAAAAACCCTCCAAACCTTGGGCTTACTGCCAACCTCTAAGCCTACATTCCTAGTCCCATCAGTCGTTTCTTGCTCTCTTGGTTTGTTCTCTTGTTTTGTTCATAATGTGTAACTCAAAACTAGAACAACAAGGGATATTTTTATCATTAATGAATTGAAACTTGACACAACCCATCTTGATGATTACCTAGAATTTTGACTGTGTTTCAACCTGAGTCTATACCACTTTCTGATTGATATAAAAATTGCAGGTTCTTGAATCAGTACTGCCTATTAAAGATGATGAGGTTGTTCTAGGTCAATATGAAGGCTATAGAGAAGATGCCACTGTCCCTGACGATTCAAATACTCCTACTTTTGCAACTGTTATTCTCAGAGTAGACAATGAGAGATGGGAGGGTATGTAAAAAAACCTATCTATCTTGTTCCTGAAAGACAAATTTGCATTTTAGGTTCTGGGATGCTATACGGAGATATTTCTGACATTTCTTTGCTTTATTTGTGCTGAATATTTGGAATATAATTATTCAGTCCATCTTTGTTATGTGTATGGACTGCATTATTTTATATTTTTGTGCTATATATTTCTGTGCATTTGATCAATTGAATTGCAATTGAGACATTTTCACACCAAGCTCCTCTCTGATGTTAGGTGTTCCATTCATACTAAAGGCTGGGAAGGCCTTAAATTCAAGAAAGGCAGATATAAGAGTTCAATTCAAGGATGTTCCTGGTGATATTTTCAAGTGTATGGCACCAAATTTTCAATGTTTGGGTTAACTCTCTTCAATTCATGCATCTTTAATTATATATAGTAAATACATGAATATATCTACTGATCATCCATCATGTGCAACCAGATACAGTTTACAACCCATTACTTCGAAAAATAAGATAGGATTATCTAGTTAGACATTTTTTTGTACTTCGGTGTCAAACAGAAATATTTGGGTATGTGCATATCTCACATGGTTTTATTACGGGTTCATCTGTATGATCCATAATTTCAACAAAGGCAACATGCAGGAGGAACTTGTTCTTATTGGCACAGTATGAATGCATTGAAAAATAAAAGAAATATTAGCTAGAGTGTATTTTTCCATATATTGATGATAAGTACAAGTACATATTGATCTAAATATCAACCTATGTTTAGACCTTATTGTAAATTTATTCTTGTTTTAGGTCAAAAGCAGGGGAGAAATGAGTTTGTTATACGCCTGCAACCTTCAGAAGCTATGTACATGAAGCTTACAGTATGTCTATCATGCTGATAACACTTAAAAGAGAACAGTTCTGCCATTTTTTTGTCCTAATTACCTCAGGAAGTTTCATGTGTCATTGAGGAAAGTATTTTTATGAGTAGAGATTTAGATATTTAGTGTATATGTCTTGAAAAATTTAAAGATATCATGACATAGTTAGGAATCAATTATCCTGAAATGCAAATGGCAACTTTTGCTTTGTTGTCAGCTTCTGTAACAGCTTATCTCTTTTACTTATTATCTTGAGTTCATGAAAGAAATCTATATGTTAAATTCTGTTGGAAATATAAGTTAATGCACTTAGGAAATGGTATGTTTGTATCGCATATCACATGATAAAATGCATTCAGTACTTAAGAGTTTAATTTCTAGGAAGTTCTTGATTAATAGTAGTCTCATAAATAGTCTCCATCCTCTAAGTCTATTAAGAGATTATATATGTGGATGATATGTCGAACATATTTTTCACATTTAACTGAATAACAGAATATTTCCATTTTCTAAATTCTCTCTACAATATTCTGCTATATCTTCCTCTGAATCTCCGTTCATAAATTCAACATGTTATCTAAGTGTATACAGTCCTACAAGCATCACATGCTACATGTCTAGTCCTAGACATGAAAGATTTGTGTTAAGATACCGCAAATTGGTTAGGAATAGGGCCAGAACTCTCCACAAGAGTGAGGCATTTCTCCTCTCTTGAGCTAGCTTTATTGAGTGAGTTATGTCCAATTCATTTCTAATATGGTATCAGAATATACCATCTACTTTGATCTGTCTTGTCCCTGCTCAACCAGTTCTAATGCAACTAAACTGCTAAATAGTTCGATGATATGTCTAAGAATGGACTATTCTCTGATTTTGTGCAGGTCAAGAAACCTGGACTGGAGATGGAAACTGTTCAAAGTGAACTAGATTTGTCATATAGGCAACGTTATCAAGGAGTAACCATTCCGGAGGCTTATGAACGTCTAATTCTTGACACGTATGTTGCTCTTACGACCTCATGTTTAATTGTTTAATGTCTCGTTTCCTGAGAACAGACATCTCAAGGAGTTAAAAGAGTATACATAAATTTGGATTACATGAAATACTTAGTTAACAGTTTATTTGAAGGAAATAGTTTGAGTGAATATCAATGACAAACGGAATTCTTTTTAACAGAATTAGAGGTGATCAGCAACACTTTGTTCGCAGAGATGAGTTGAAGGTAATATCAGTACATGCGTCATAGACCCATTTCAACATTAATTTTATTCACGAATTCAGTGATTGTATTTTGTTTCTTATCAGGCATCGTGGGAGATCTTCACCCCTCTTTTGCACCGGATAGATAAAGGGGAATTCAAGTCAATCCCTTACAAACCTGGAACAAGAGGTTCTGCAGAAGCTGATAAACTATTGCTGGAAAAAGCAGGTTATGTTCAAACACACGGTTATATATGGATCCCTCCTACGTTGTAGAAAGAACAGTTTTATACTATCTTACACTGCCTTAAATTCTTTATGCTTATACTGACTGATATGCTTGCGAAGATCTCCTTGGAACAATATTCTTCCCTAATGGGTGATTTTATCAAGCATTTGAATAAATATGTGGTTGACATGGTTTATGCAACCTTCTTTGTGAATGCAAAACAATGAGTGGTTGACATGGTGTATGGTTTGTGAATGCAAAACAATGAGTGGTCATGGTATATGTATTGTACATACAGAATGAATGGAAAATGAAGTTCATTTAGTGGTATTTGAGTTTCATTATGCAACTGTCTACATTCACTGATGAACAATCTGCAAATCAATGTAATTTCTATTTAATTTAGATTTTGGTGTAATTATTTATAATAAAATTAAATTGATGTAAATGAATTTGTGTACGGCAAATAATCCCATAACATCTCGGTTTATCGAAGGCACCCTAAAGTCTTAACTTATCAATTTAACTCCTATAGACAATGCCAAGTATACGGACACTGGTCCGAAAGCATCTCAGTTCACCGAGAATATCATGTTAACACTTTTAAAATAGTAAAATCTTTATTACGTGTGGTTTACCGAGAATATCATGTTAGCAACACTTAAAATACTAAAATCTTTATCACGAGTTAATAAGCAATTAGATTGTCTTAATCAAACTGTTAAACAACTAATCACAAGGTTAAAGTCGGTATGGGTTTATCCTGAAGGTACAATTAGCTAAAACTTTACTAAGAATAGTGTAAGTAGTGACCTATTAAGAACAAATACGGACACATGAATATGGCTAATATGGCTAAATTAGAAATTATAACACGACAATAAATAAATATATATATATATATATATATATTAATTAATTATAAATTTATTTAAATGTATTAATATAATTTGTAATGTGTTATTCTTATATAATGACCCTTGTTATTATTATTTTTGTCAATATTAGTAAATATAATATTAATAGTACTAAAATAATAATATTATTATCTTTAATATTAATAATAATAATCATATTAAATAAAATAATAAAAAAACTATTCAAAATTAAATGAAGTTACCTTTTTCAAGTTTTAGACTCTTCTTCTTCCTTCTAGAAACAATAAAGAGGGTATTCATAGAGTCTTCCCACGTCTTCCACTAGAGAGCATCCTCCACCAAAGAAAGCATCTTCCACCAGAGAGCGTCCTCCACCAGAGAAAGCATCTTCTAGAGAGTAGTAGATGTCGTCGAGCGTCTTCCGACACGACGACTTCATTGCGACTGTTTTCACCATCTTCACTATGAATCCTTTGTCGTTCACCGTGACGTAACTCTTTTTCTCACAAACAATTTGTTCTTCCTTTCTTCTTTTTGATTAGTTTCTCTCATATCTTCCATTATTTGTAAGCATTTTCAAAGTGATTTAAGGAATAAAAATATTTGATATGATACGATTTTCTGATTCGAATATATTTTTTTTGGATTTTATGAACATTTTGTTACGATTTGCATTTGGATTTTGCGTTTTGGTGGAAGATCACATATTTGTCTTGTAGAGATCACCTTAGCCACTGTGAGAACATTTGGTGCTTACTGTGGAGTCTAGTAACACTTTCCAAGACCACGTTATATCAACAAGGAACAAATGAGATGACCTTAGAAGTCCAAGAAAATAATGTGAGTGATATGACACTACCACTTAAGCCTAAGAAAGAGTTTGAAAGTAATGAAGGGAATTATAGAGTAAATCAGCACCCGCAAAATCAAGAACATCTCGATGTGCAAAAGCATAAAGGAAATAAAGATGGGTTATGCAGACCCAATTATGAGGAAACCTATAAAGCTCTTAATCAACCACAATGAGAGGATAAAAGGTTAAAAGCAATACAACACAAGAACTCAATATCATGCCTCATCCAACACTTCTTTAGGTGTAGGGAGATCGTGTGGATATCCTTTCATTGACGTGCATACTAATTGGAGAAGACTTAGACTGGATTGATATGATGAGACCTCTAATCAAAATGAGCACATAGATGTATACAACATCCAAGTGAGCTTGTACACCATCGATGACACTATCTTTTGCTAAGTATTCCTTACATCCCTTCAGGATGCAACTCTCAACTGTTTCGTGAGGCTACCTCCCTTCTATATTGATAATTATGATACATTAGAACTAGTCAACATAAGAAAAGAGAATCTCCACTAATGTTCATGGAGAGGTTTAGAAATATGACCTTGAACATCTAAAATTTAAATCTGGAAGTGGCACTCAACCACATGGTTACGATGTTTAGCCAACAAAAGATTCAGACAAGTTGAGACGTTGAGCTACAAAATTCATGCAGCTAAAGGAATTGAGAAACGTTTGTAACCATGATTGAGCTAAAATAGTTAAAGATAAATGAATCACCGAGAAGGATCTCAAAAATCCTTCATCGCCCCCAAGTACAAAGAATCAAGAGGACCCAAGTAACCCACTGTCAAATACTAACAAAACACAAATTCTAAAAGAACCCCTAAACACCAAACTCATACCCCTAAAAAGGTCTTAATTCCTCCCAATGTGTTTATCATAATAAAATTGTTGCTACTATCACAACTACAATCATGCAACAAAGGAATATATGTTGTTTAAGGACAAGATTGAAACATTAGTACATGCTGGCAAACTAAAAACTGATGAGAAAAATATGGGGGCAGGACCGTCTTGATATTCAGTTGGATAAAAAGATAGTTTGGGGAAAGATACTTTTAGAAAAAGATATTGATGCCACACTCAAGAAAAGATGAGAAGGTGAGTGATAAGTCATGGGGTTGATCACCACAGGATATCCTGATAAGATCAAATTTAGGTTCTTGTAAATCAGAACACCATAAATTCTCAAAGAGAAAAACTCAATTTTATTCCAAAATTCATCTTCCATTACATTTCTGAGTACATCTTTTTATAGACCAAAATAACTAAGACCTTTCTAGATTCTATACTAATCTTGACATGCCAAAATAACTAATATATTAATCCTAACATGCCAAAATTCTTAAGACCTTATAGATTCTATATTAATCGTAATACCCACTAGTAATTAATCTTCATTAGTTATTTTTATTTCCCATTGAATGTATCAATGTATCATTATTTTCCACATGAGAATATGAATGATTCATCTTCTTGTAGTCTTCTTTTTTCATGTGACCCATTCAACCACTTAATTAAAATACATAATAAAAATTACAAACAAAATCCTAAATGATTATTTATCCCCTGAAGATCATATCAAATGACATGCTACTATGACACCAATTAAAGAATATTTAGGCAGAGGAATGAATCTATACGGGAGAAACAAAGCATTTCAGAAAATAACATCTTGTATCATTATGATATAGACGAATTGTTCAAATGAGGATACTCAACTTCACATTTAAAATGCCTTAAGGATGCATGTGAAACCTATGTCATGAAGGAGTTTCACAAAGGGATATGTGGGCTACACTCTAGTAGAGAATGATAATTGCTCAAGTATTACGTGTTGATTACTATTGGTCAAAGTTGAGAGTAGATTGTGCTAAGTACATGAAGAATTGTCTTAATTACGGAAAATGTAGGAACCTGTTATACTTAAAGCTAGAGGTACTCCACCATATCAAATATATCATATGGATATGATGAATTTTGTTGAGAATGGAAACTACATCCAGTAAATGAAAATGACGAGCCTATTCTAAAAGTATTTTGGAATCAAATCAAAACATACAAAGCATGTCTTAGAGCAAAGTTCAACAGACCCTATATTTGATTTTAATTATGTGTTTAACAACGAAGTATGAAACATGATTTATAAGCATCAAATATTGACAAACATAAGTGTTTTATATGGTCAAATAGACACACAAGTATTCTACTTACATACTTTCTTTGATAAGTTTTTGCTTAGACAAATGATAAGTACACTTAGTCTAAAGTAATTCATGGTATACATTGAGTACTTACAAATATTTATTCTATTTTTGTAGAGAATGTTTGTTTTTTTGTTTCTTACAAGAGAATCTCTCATTGAAATATCCACATTAAAGATCCCTTGAAGAATGTGTCTTAAGTTGCTCCATGCAAAACAACTTCTTTAAAAGTGCAAAGTTGTAGTCTTGCGAAGACAATCAACCTTGTTATGTCCTATAATTTACTTCAATTTGAGAAAAGCTACATGACTAGAGTTGTGTAAAGATATATGCATTTAATGAAGCATGAAGAACATTTAATGCATCTTTAAACACGAGCATAAATAGATGTTAAACAAAGAAAAAAATCACACGCTCCATTAATGGCTCCTAAAGGATTATCAAATTACTCTTTTCTTATCAAAATCTATATAAAGAAGATATTTTGAAGGAGAAAGACTAATGATGATAATCACAACGTCAAGAATGATAACAAAGCTCTTGTAATTTAGCAATCCTCAAGTCTTAGTTTGTGAACAAAAATAGTATTGTATTTGTTATTTCAGAGTCGGTCAATGAAGAGCTTCAAGTCGCTTGAACAAGTTAAAGAGGTAAAAACTCCTCTTAATATCTCAATCTTATATCTGCAAACCTCATAAACCTATGATCGTTTAAATCATATCTTTTTTAGTAGACAAAGTGCTTAGTTAAGAATAGCTACGTCTAAAGAATACTCAATGTTCAGCCAGGAGTGACTATGTGTTCAAATAATAATTTGTGTTAGATAGGAGTCATTGGAGTACAAAGAATACTCGTTGTATATCTTGCAACATTAGCCTGACAGTAGAACTTGATTGTTTTATTAAGAATTGGATGTAGTTAGGATTTTCAGACAAACCAACATAAAAATACCTAGTGTAAAACTCTCTCTAACCTCATCCCTTTGAATTGCATTTTATTAATTTGCAACTAGTCAAAGGTGGTGAGTTTTGCTAAAACTAGTTCTTAAAAGTGTTTTTGACCATGTGTATATCAACTTAAAGTTGTGTCTAAAACCTTTCCTCAAATGCTACTTTTACAAAATTTTCTTAATAGTGTTTCTCTCAAGTTAAAACTTCATTTGATCACTCTTACCAAACATTGATTTACACAAATTTTTAAAACTTTTAAATACATAATTCAACTTTTTCTTTTTATATATATTTTTATTTATTTTTACAATATGGTTAGTAAATTTCAAACCATTCTAAATAAACTCTGGACTCTTAACGAACATTGTGATAACTAATGAACTCATGAATAAGATCTTATGCAATTCGTATTTAAATACTATATATATTTATCATAGAGTTGTTGTCAAAAACAATATAAATACAACAAAAATGAAAATAGAAAAAAAAATGGCCAGATATTGAAATTATCCTTTAGCTATATAAAACAATATAATACTCTGTACAATAAATGGAAGGTTAATGTAGTTCTCTCCCTCTTGATATAACAAATATGTAACTAATTAAATTTCGAAGACTGAAATTGAAGAAGAACAATCCAAGAAGAACACCTGATTTGTACTAAGGAATTAACACTAACCAACTTAAATAACAAGAAACTACTAAATAAAAGAAGAGAGGAAAAAGAAATTTACATTTTGTTCCTGGCCGTGGCATGAGTGAATAAAAATAGGGGTAGGTGCTGATATATTTATAGGCAATTTAAGCACAAAAGACAAACCAGATTTTGGCAAAAAATAAAATAAAATCTATGTATTTACCCTTAATTACAAACTCGTGACCGTAAATAAAAGAGAGAAGGGAGGAGAAAAAAAGTATTGTTGAGTTAATTCATTCATTTAAGTAGCCATTTATGAATAGTGAATGGTAAGTAGAGAGAAAAAAAAAAAATTGTTTTCCAGTGTCTTTTGGATGTTGGCAGGAAAATATGACCATTGAGCTTGACTCAATTTCATTTTTATTTTGCTAATTGTCACACCATACTAAGGTTTTTTTCCAATAACCCTAAGTTAATCCTTCATACATTTTCTACTAATTGGCCCAATTTCAAATTAATTACAATTAATGTTGTTGAGTTAAAATCTCATTTTTTATTTTTTTAATATAGTTACATCTTATTACACTTACGTCTTTTTCTATATAATTAAAATATTATTTTTACATAAATAGATTTAAATTTATGTAAATTACTCATTTATATACGGAAACTAAAGTAAAAAATTTTAAGTTGAGAAAAAGTTAATTATGTGTGATTTAATCATTAATAATATTCTTTTTATATAGTTGACCATAAAAATAAAGTGCTATAGTGGATTGGTTCACTTTGATAGTCATATACTTTGCATCTTACGGATAAAAACTTAAAAACAATAAATATATATATTGTTATTAATAAGTTAGTTGTTAAATTATCTTTTAAATTTTAACTAATATTATCTTATATTTAATTTTTTTTTTCATTTACAGATTTCAAATAATAACTATCTCTTTATCTTTATTTAAGATTCCGAATAATTTTATGGAGTTTGTGTTAATACTTAATAGATTTTATGATCGATCTTTTTAGATAAATTATATTTTTTTAATAGAAGATGAAACTAATTATGTATATAATCTTGACTTAAATTTTGTTTAAGAGATTAAAATTGTATTTCGTTAAATTGATGTACTATTTTTAGATAAAGGGAAGTGTGGATGCAAAATGTTTGAATTTATTTGGTTGAGGTTTGAGGTGATGTGGAGGGATGAAAAGGAGATAGATAATGAGTTTGTTACCCCACACATAAGAGAAAAGAGAGGAAAATTTTTATAGAATCACAACTTTGCCCTCTAATTATAAGGCAGAGTTGTAGTTACATGGCACGCAACATAAGACATGCATGTAAATAGATATATATGGCTCGAAAGCAAATTAAATTTATTATTTGGTATGAAATTCACAAATCTTATTATTATTAATTTTGGTCTCCTGTAGTTTAATAATTTATATATTTACTTTATGGTTTATTTAAAGAGTATCAGAACTAATTAATATTATGATAAAATTTTGATATAAAAAACAAAACATTTAATTTTAATTGTAAATAATACTTTCACAATTAATTAATAAAAAACATTACATATTTAAAATGTAAAATGTTTTAATTTACAACTTAAAAATGTATTATTATATGATAAAGAGTGCATTAAATTCACTTTGTTGCATGGAAGGAAAATACATAATGACAGTCAAACTGAAGAGAGGAGTGTCAATACAAATGTTTATTCATATTATTCATAGAATATTCTTTTTGTAAATGGGAGATAACATGATTTCAGTATCTTGTGTATATTTAATATCTTTTAAATTAATTATTTATATATTTAATTTTAAAAAATCATTATTTTTTAAAAATATTCACCATGAATTAATTAGGTTTTAAAATTTATACTTTATTTTAAAATACATTCAACTATATTTTTATAATTATTTATTTTACCTAATTAATTTTAATTTCTTATTTTCTTTACATCAATCCCATATCTTATAAACTTTTATTTATTTATATTCATTTTCACTTTCTTTCTGTTAGTCCAAAGATCTAATATCCATTCTGTTACTTATTTAAACATACAATAAAAACAACCTAAAATTTAACCAATTCGAATTTTATCTGTATAGAAATAAATATTTATTCATTAACAATATATACAATAAAAACCACCTAAAATTTAACCTATTTAGGTGGTTTTTATTCATTCTGGTATATCTCTTGAAATTTGTAAAATACACGTGTATATCTTTTAGTGACATAAACTTGGGACTCTAAATTTTAACGTTTGAAACGTTCCAATATTGTACTGGAAAAAAAAAAAAAAAAAAAAAAAAAAAACTTTTTTAAATCTTTTTTCAAAATATTTTTTTCTTTTTTTTTTTTCTTTTTTTTATAATGATTATAAA
>Ga0099825_1001047_pt1 | contig 33797 bp, 11 predicted proteins | sample SiratroredBW_FD_76838 | JGI IMG/M metagenome (GOLD analysis project Ga0099825, IMG submission 76838) | Root nodule microbial communities of legume samples collected from California, USA - Siratro red BW | ecosystem: Host-associated > Plants > Roots > Nodule | place: USA: California | collected...
ATAGTTGGTACTTTTTATTTTTCTTTTTTTTAATATTATAACAGAAAACCCATTTAACATACGTTTTTTACAATCTTTTAACATGATTCTAAAACTGATATTAAATAAATTATAGTTAAAGTATGAAATTTCAACACTAGTTCAATAATCAATATTGAAAATTACTTTTAGTATTAGTTATTTTCATATTGCTTGATGTCATAATCGATATTGAAAGTTATAATTTTTAACATTTTCAACATTAATTAAATAGTAATTGTTAGTGAAGGTTTAATTTTTATTTTGTAATGAATTGTTTGTTTTAGAGGTAGATCATCTAAAAGAATAGAAAACTTTATGGATTTTATTTATATAAAACAATATATATAAACATTAAATACTCAAATAAAAAAATGGTACTCGCAATGTGATTTTATAATTCTCAATTTTGCATCCCACCCATACATAGCTTTTATTGTACAAATACGTCCTCGCATACCCAGTAAATTATGATATGAGGTCAAGTATCCTAGTCATTCAACACCTTCAAATTGTTCATAAACCCCTACATAAATTTCACAACAATGAAGAGATATGTATCATCAACTTGTCTTTAAATCAGGATAAACCTTATATGTGAATAATTAAATTAAGATAAACCTTATATGTGACTAATTAAACTCGCCTGTAGAATATTAATTCGTATTTTGTATTTGTATATGCAAACTAATAAGTCAACATTTAAATTTAATCACTACTCTAATATATATTTTTTTATGTCACTTATTTTGAACGTTTTATATTAGTCAATAAATTAGTATAAATGTTGTTGATCTAGGAAGTTGGAGAGTTTTAAAAATCAAAATATAACATTTGAATGCCGAAAACTAAAACTTAAATTGTTAAAGCAAGTAATGTAAAGAAGATCAAGCCATTTCTTTAGTTTTGGGCCCATTGGTCCATCTCAAGGCCCAGTTTTTAATTATATCTTATTGTTATGACATTTGTATTCTGTACCTCCATATTTTCAAGCTGCATCTTTAAAGTTTATATTTTAATTTATACATTTTGAAATGTAATCTGTAATAAAAATATAATCTATAATAAAAATATATATTTCTGAATATATAATTTAGAATATAAAATATGTCTTTTGAATTGTACGGATTGAAATATAAATAATTCTATTATTAATAAATTTATTTCTTTTAAAAAATATTTTCAGATTTAAAAATACATTTTGAAATATATAATATAGAATGTAGATAAAATTTCAAAATAAGTTTTGAATTTTACAATCTAAAAACTTTCCGCGTCACATAATCCCGAAATATACCAGCAATGGGGTAGTTTTGTCATTTCACGGTCCATCGGGTCCAGCTTGAAACTATGGGAATTGTAACTAGTGTTTCTACCCTACCAGGCTTACCATAGCAAGCTGTATAATTTGCAGTGAAAAAAGATAGTAATTTTTGTTACCAAAAACTATATTTGCATAATTGTTCTCCTTATGGCGTTTATAATATTTTATGAATGATTTTTTATTTTACTTATCAGGTTCATTTGATTTTTGCAAAATATTCGGTCTCCGAACTGTACTTTTGTATTTTTATTTTTTCTTTATGTTCTAATTAATTTCAATGATCAAAATTTAGTCAAAATTTCTTGTATAAATGTATTTTGAATATTTCTTCTGTATGAATACAATATGTTCCTTGTTTTTATAAAATTAGGTGGGAAAACGTAAAGGTCCCAATATTATAGCCAAAATTTAAAAACAAGGTGGGACTTTAATTCAATTAACTATGTATTAGCTGATTTTTATTTTTTTTTCACTTTTTCAACTTAACTGTTGTGAGCTTATTTTATATAAAACCAATTGACTTTAATTGAGTAAAAGTTATTGACAAAAAGGTATTTAAACTATTTTTCAATAATCAAGACAAAGTAACCTTTTAATAAAGGTTGTATGAAATCAGAGACAGAAGTAATTATCAGACAGCACTGAGGAATGATAACTATATCAGAAAAGGAAAAGCATATGAAATCTGAAATTGATATAAAAGATAAAACTCAAATACAAAACATTAAATACTTCTTATCTTGTTTTATCAAGTAACAGTTCAGATTTTAACTAGACAACACTACTGAAACCACATAAGATACTGCAATTTTGTCCAAAGATAAATTAATCCATTACATCAGAGAGCATTAATGGCAATTTTGGTGCCAGACTCGCAGTGACCAACGAAATTGCAGATGAAGTAGTTTTGTCCCTTGACAAGCTTGATCTGATCACTTCCTGAATTATAAGTTTTGGCACCATTTGGGGTCTTGCATGCCTTGTAACCAGCTTTGTTTACAGCCACCACATTGTGAGTCCCAGGGCTGTAGTTGAAAACTACAATATATATGCATCACTTTACTTAGAATGTACATTGTGATGAAGAGTTCTTGTTTGAGTTGTTTCTATCTTTAGAACTCTTGGTAAATGAATTATGATCTGATATAACCTATATAACAATGTTGAATGTACTTAAAATTGTCATTTCATTAATTCATCACACTAATTTAATAAATTCCATGACACGCATGACAAATTATTAGATATTTTAAGTTAACTTCATTAGTGTAAAAAAATTAGTGTATTAAGTACACTGGTTAGCCAAATCCTTCTTACATTAATCTCTTGAGCTTTCTTTGTAAAATATGAATAAAAATGAAAAAGCAAAGATCCAAAGATACTAACCAAGTGTATCACCAGCTCTGAATCGTTTCCCTTTAGGCCAGGCCACAGTGTTAAAGGTCCAACCATTTGCTTCTCCAACTGTGTAGGTGGCTGAGTGAGCCATCTCACAGTGAAGCACCAACCAAAAAGACAGTGTCAGAGCTACAATTACACTGCCTCTTCCCAGGGCCATGTTTTTAATTGCAATATAACACCAAAGATTGAGGAAGAAGAACACTTTGTGCTAATAAGAATTAAGAGCATGGTTTTATAGGCAAAGATGATGGCAATTGTAATGGGGTGGTTGAGGATGCTGGGGCCCTTATGGTTCAAAATGATGACTGAGGACTATGGATTGGAGGAGAGTCATAATGGTTTTGATTAGGGAGAGAAATGATACACCTTGGCCCTATAGAGTCATAATGATTTTAATTTAGTTATCATTATAGTTAATTAGATATAGGAGCTTTAATCACTATGATGCAGATGGTTCAACTTTTGTCCTTTGATCCCAACCTACTTTGTAATATAGTAGTGAGATTTTAACACGTTTCTTAGGCATGCTTTATGAAAAACAATGAATCATACTCTTCCGTTACTAAAACACTAACTAAAGATTCAACATAAGAATGAAATAATAACTATACAGCCCACTCTTATTTAGCAAAACTAAGATATTTGACCTTTTTAACTAGGAAGGATTTCGATCTCAAGAAATGGACTTTAAGTCTAACTTAACCTTAAAAAACTAACTTAAAATGTGAGATTTGTATAAAGTTATAAATTATTGAAAGACCTGATCTCTAGTCGATGTGAGATCTCCAACACACCTCCCTCACGCTGAGACTCCTCAACGCAAGTGTGAAACTTATATGTAAAGGTGGTCGGATAGCGGCTCGATATAGTGAGTGATCCGATAGGCCCAACAACCTTGCTAGGATAGGCTCTAATACCATCTCAAGAAGTGGATTTTAAGCCTAACTCAACGTTACAAAACTGGCTGTAAAGTGAGGTTTTGTACCCACGATCTAATAACGGCCCGAAAGCGAGTGGCTCGATAGGCCCAACAACCTTGTTAGAATATGCTTTGACATCATCTCAAGAAGTGGACTTTAAGCATAACTCAACCTTACAAAACCGGTTTGGAATGTGAGGTTTGCACCCGCTTATAAACTATTGAAAGAGGTTTCGTCTCTAGTCGATGTAGGATCTCCAACACACTCCCCTCACCCCGAGACTCTCAACTCGAGCGTAAAACTTATATGTAAGGGTGGCTCGATAGGCCCAACAACCTTACTAAGATAAACCCTGATCATATCAAGAAGTGAACTTTAAGCTTAACTCAATTTTACAAAACCGACTTGTAAGGTGAGGTTTGTACCTACTTATAAACTATTGAAAGACCTAATCTTAAAGTCCACTTTTGATATGGTATCAGAGTCTATTCTAACAATATTGTTGGGCCTATTAAACCATCTTTACATATAAGTTTTACGCTCGAGTTGAGAAGTCTTGATGTGAAGAGGGTAGTTTATAGGTGAGTATAAACCTCACCTTATAAGTTGGTTTTGTAAGGTTGAGTTAGACTTAAAATTTACTTTTAATATACAACACTTCCATTTTATTTTTAAACTAAAAATTTAGTGTAAATCAAGTGGAAATTATTTTTATATTATTTTTAAGATAATATAATAAAAGCAAATAAATTTAACTTATAGATATGAAATAAAAAGGAACTTGTACAATAAGAGAAATTGAATTGTGCATACGTCACTTTAAAAATTAAAAAGAAGTTTTTAATAAAGAGATATGAGTTGAAAAACTTGTTTTAATATAAAAAAACTTAAAAAAATATAAATAAGAAAATCAATGTAAATGGTTTATCTTTATTTAGTTTTAAACAATATCAAGATTCGTGGTCATGATAAAGAATTTTTCAATAACAATTTCAAGCTTACCTGATCTAATAAATGTTGTTTTTTCAAGTACCATATAAGACCAAAATAATCTTAGCATCCTTCAATGAAAACAATTTAAAAATCAATACCATCAATGTCAAAATATTAAAACAACATAGGATGAGATATGAGATTAACTTTTAATTAAATATGTTAATTCCTAATCGAACATATTAAATTGTTGTCAATAAGGCCTGCTGATCCAATTCTATTCACCTGAATGTGTAGTATAACTCTACAAATACAACGACATTGAACGTTGAACAGTCAAGTATCTTACTATCTTTTGTAAGTTCACTCCCCTTGAGTGTACAAGTATAACCTTTTAAATGAAAACATATCTCAACTAGTATATAATAACACAGTAAGTTTGAAGGCTTTCACAAATAAATAATAAAAATTTTGCACGGGCAACTCATACACACACACATATTGCGTGAAAATAGTTTGTTGGGAGGAGTTTTTTCCAATTCTAATTCTGCAGTAAATTGTTAAGAGTTCTTCAATTTTTTCCTGAAGAGTTTGTGTATATTTGAGGAGAGAGAAACATGTGCCAGTAGTGTTTAAAAAGAAACATGTGCCCTCTGCTTGCACCATTTAATATTTTATGAATGCTAAATTTAGTCAATCTAATTGTCATATTGGATATTCATTGAATTGGTCTAGCATTAAATTGATATTATCTAAAACTTGAGAACTTGTAAAATACTATATTGAATTTTAAAATATAAAAAACATTTTATAAAATCAGATTACAAATGTCTAATAAAATTGCATACACGATTTATAAATATCTAATAAAGTGCACCGACATATAAATATATTTTATATTTTTATCTAATCATAAATTTTAATATAAGATAAACATGTTAAAGCTTTATAATAGTTACCTTAAAAATCATTCAAAAATGGATTGGTCAACCTTCTAAAAGTGACAATTAAATGCTGAAAAATGATAACTACAAAATTATCAATCAATTCAATAACAACTATATTTATCAATCATTTATTATTCTTAATAGAGAATAAGTAACACAGATAACATAAAAGAGCACACATAGCTACCCTTTCTCTTCCCACACATACCTATATTATCCACTTATTAAACTGAGATAAGTTCCCACTAAAAGAGGTGCAATTTGCATTACAATACAATAGGTATATATGAGTAGGAAAGCACTGAGATAGTTAATATAGTTAACCAAATTGAACACACTAAAACTCAAACTCAAGCAGCATTGATGGCGATTTTCATCCCAGACTCGCAGTGACCCGGAAAGTTGCAGATGAAGTAGTTCTGCCCCTTAACAAGTCTGATCTGATCCTTCCCTGACTGATACACTTTCGCCCCTCTTGGAGTCTTGCAACCACCATACCCGTACTTGTTCACTACCACCACATTATGAGTCCCAGGGCTATAATTGAACACTGCATCCACACACAAAAATCCATACATATGCATTTTAACATATAAAACCAAAACTTCTTCTTCCTTATGTTATTCTGTCTGTTTGAAAATGAATGAACCATGTGCAACAGTAAAAAAAAAACTCAACTATAGATTAATTTGTCTGACAACAACACACTTAAAGACAAAAACTGAACAGACAGATTCGAAAGAGAATTGTAGAGTTGTCGGTGGTTCATGTTTGACATAACCTTTTGGTGATAATTATTTTATTTTTTAGAACCTTATGAAAAAACTGTTCCAAATATCCTGTAATACATGATTATGCAGATAGACTTAGAACTGCAGAGAATAATTGGAAGGTACGAACCAAGTGTGTCACCAGCCCTAAAGCGTTTTCCTTTGGTCCACCCAACACTGTTAAAGGTCCAACCTGCAGAACCTCCAACTGTGTAGGTGGCAGCATGAGCCATCTCAGAGTAAAGCACCAAGAAACAGAGTGAGAGTAGTAGCACCACTGCACTGCCTCTTCCCAGACCCATTTCTTTTTGTGGTTGAACTCACACAACACAGTTAGAGAAAGAATGAAGAGAGATAGTAAAAGTTTGTTGGGTGGTGAGTGAGTAGAATTGAAAAGAAGGAAGGTGATTTTATAATGAAGGAGTGAGAGCCCACATCGTTAATGGGTGGTTGGTTACATAGTAAATAAATAGCATGGCAGGCTCCTTGTCCCAGAACTATGACCAAAGCCACATGTATCTGTCAAACCTCATTATGGTTACTAGTGAAAAAATAAATAAATAAAATACTCCTTTTCTATACTACAAAAATGAGTATATATAATCTATCTATGGTATGTTCCTAGAAAATACAAAGTAATTAGAAAGTGCAAGATGGTGAAAAAGAAATAAATTAAATATATTGTGTTTCTAGAATAGCTTGGTTGTCTTTGACCATAGAGAAGCGATAATTTACTGTACAACAAATAAATTAAATAATAGAAAATTAAATCGAATAATTACATAAAAGAAGAAGAATTACTTTAAACAAAACTTGAAAACAAAGTCACTCATATAATTGATTAATCAATTATATACGCTAATATTTTATTTATAACTATATTTTATGGATAAATAATTAAGTAAAAGTATTAAAATAGTAAATAAAATAAAATAAAATAATTTTTTTTAAAGTTTAATAGTTTTTTGGAGTAACTTATTTTAACATATTTTATTGCAAAATATATCTTTATCATATACAAATTTTCATAATAGTTTTTTTATTTTACTGTAATCTATATTTTTAAAATACTTTACATCAAATTATTTTTAAAATTTATTTTATATATGAAAAAATATTTTATTACGTCAATAAAATCAACTACAATTTTTTACTTATTTTCTCATAGTTTTTACAATTTTTTTCTCAATTTAAAAATTTTCACTTTCATTCTCTTTTTCTTCTTTAAAAATATTTTGGCAACTAGTTTGATATCCACTGTACAGTAAATAAATAAATAAATAAATAATATAATACAATATGAAATTACAAAATAAACAATAAGATTAATATAATTAATAATATAAAAATAATTATTTAAGAAGTATAACTAATTAAAGTTATAAAACTTAACAAAGGCAATTTGTACATAAATCACCATAAAGAAAAAAGTATAGAAAATCCTCTTATGCTCTTGATTTTTGAGGCGCAACACACAACTTACCATGTGTACAATACATGCCTTGATAAATAAATTATTACATAAAATAGAAATAAATTTCAATTTCAAAAAAAAAAAAATTGAAACTTGTCATCTCACATATTCTCCTATTTCATAAACTATTTTCATATAATATATTAATGGTAGATTGGTACATATTGATAGTAATTATACATTGTATTTGAAAATATCACATGTTTTTAGTTTTAAGATGAATAACTACCTCACTTGATTAAATGTTGGGAGTAAATGAAACAATTGTTTTATAGAGATTAAAACTCATAGTCGAGTTTTTCTTAGAAGGAAAACACATATTTAACTTTAATGCTATCAACCTTCTTCTAATTTATATATTTTAATATTTACAAATAAAAACAATCAATTCTTAAATCCAACACGTCAAGTTTTTCCTCTCATTAAAATTAGAGTTTTCTTTAATAACCTTTTGGGTTGAAGTTTATTTTATCGAAAATATTATGAAAAGAACCTAAAATACAACAATTATTTGTTATCTATATCAAATATTTTTCTTAAAAGGTTAATTTATAATATTTCTATAATGATACTATAGGTATAACATATCTCTTAGGACAACTTTCTTTTTACTACTTTTTTTCATTCATTTGAGTCCAAAACCTTTTTTTTTTACACTAAAATAAGCTTTACCTGATGAAGTCTCGTGAAAATAAACCAATATTTAAAATCCCATCGTAAAAATAACAAGCTTCACGTCAGAAATCAATGAAGTGTTCTACACGATGCGTAATAGTTGCGTGGATGTACGTGTTTTGCTCCCTAATTCAGGTTTTTTAGGATATTGTTGAGAAGATGTTGCTTCAGCCATAATTTGAAATATAAAAAATGTGATATAGTGGTTAAAGTTAAACTCCACCATACTAAGTTCCAAATTGTCACTCAGTGGATTGACTTCGTTTTGTTCAAGCATTGAACTTAATCTCTTCCCTTTTGGTATGCTATGGAGATTTGATATTTGCCTAACGCATTTTCTAACATAGAATACCAAAACAATATCCTAAAACCCTACATTAATCAATCCATCATAATTCACAACCAACAAATTCTACCTACTTCTATTTTACAGTCCACAATTTCGGCTGAATTTCATCTCATATTTACTTCTTCGGGACCAAGAACTCAAGAAATGAGAAAAGTCTCAAGTTTTTCAAAGAGAAAGTGTATTATAAGATGGTCAAATGGTGGTGGGGGAACCAACTTTAAGATGGCTCAATAGTGCAAAAATCAATAGTGTTAACATTTTTTTAAATATTATTTTATTTTTATATAAAAAAAACTAAAGATGCAGAATGGAAGGCAAGAGAAAAACGCTCTAATGAACTTGGAATTTAGTGTTAACAAAGTTTATAATTATTTCTCCATACTGTAAAATGTTACTGATTTATTAGTTTTTTCAGTTTCATTAGGAAAATGATGGCATTGACATAACGTTAACATTTTAAGTGCTATGAAAATCTTGGCATGACTTCTAGGCTTGAAGTAGAGGTGGTGAAGTAGACAACGGTCGTCAGAACTGTAACGTCTTAATAATATAAATTTTAGGTTTAGATGATAGTAAAGTATTAATAATTTATTATTTTTTAATAAGAAATAATTTAAAAATCTAGTAGACAAATTTTAGTTACAGCGGAAATTCAAATTTATATATATATATATATATATATATAGGTATAAAATTTATATAAATTTTATTTTTGAAGTAATAACTATATATATAGATATTATATATTTATAATATATATATATATATATATATATATATATATATATATATATATATATAAAGTATTTCATAATAACAGGTATATATATTTATTTATTTCGAAAAACGTAGTATGTAATATATATATCCATGACAAGTTCATCTACTATAAACACAAAAGATTTAGTGAATGTAGATCAAGTCATTGATTAATAATTTCTTTTGATGCTTAAAAGGATTTGAGTTTACTTGAAAAAGAAAATTAATATAGATTTTAGGAGTGAATTAGATTGTCTAGATTAAAAAATAAGTAAGATTTGATTAGAAAATTTAGGAGTGATATACTTTGATATGTTGAATTTTTTAATTGATAAAAATTGTGAAATTATAAATTTGTTTTTGTAATTAAAAGTTATTAAAAATTATATAAGATTAATTTCAATGGTGTAAAAATATTTTCTTAATTATCTTCATCAACCAAGCAAACTGTTCATCTTATTAGGAGAATGAATTTAATTCAAATAAAATATAATTTTAATTAAACATTAATGTAATTAAAATTTTAACTTGATATATGTGTTGTCAATTATAACATCACTCATTCAAAATTAATGTTATTAAATTTCATAATGTATTTTAAACTTGCACTTACTTCATATAAATTGGATTTTAATGAAAATAAATTTTAAATCCAAATTAAGAAGGTTTTTTGGTCTACCTTTGACTTTTTTAGTGAATGAATTAAGACACTTATAACATTTATTCCTTATTCTTCTTACTAAATAAATTTTTAAAATAAATATAATTATTTAATCAAATAAAATATTTGACATGTCAATAAATTAAAATCCTACATATTTTTTTTCAAATTCTTTAAAAATTATAAATACATGAAAATTATAAATAAATTCTCAAAATAAATATAATTATTTAATTAAACACAATCTTAAATAAATATATTTCCTAATATAATAAAATTTCTAATTCACTTATATCATTAGATATATAATATTGAAAAAATATAAATATTTTTAATTTGCTCATAAACATATAACAATCTTATTTCATGGTAAGAGAAAAACTACTCGTTCAAATAATTAAATCAACAACACCATCTAACTTTAAATCAAACCAAAATCAACACCAGCACACCACCACAATTCACACACCTTGCTTAAACAACCACTAACCTATAATGGGACAACCATTTTAGATTTTGAACCAAAACAGAGAAAACACAACTCTTCTTAAGATAGGTTCTCATAACATGGATGATATTTTTAAGGATAGTCTTCTTATGTCTGATCTCCTCATAACTGCTTCCATGTTTCTTTCTCAAAATCCATTGTTTCAAGGTTAATCGTCATGATGTGGGGGATATCCTCAAGATTGATCTTCATATATCTGATCCCCCATGGTTGCTTTCATACTTCTTTCTTAAGGCTACTCGTCCCAAGGTTAATCTACATAATATGAGTGATATCTTCAAGGATGATTTTCCTAAATTCACACGCTATTACTCTTATTGCTTAACTTCCTTATCTTAAAACCTTGAAAACATTTGATAATGGTGAACTGAATGCACACTTATCCATTGGTCACACATATTCCGAGTATTTTTTACTACCTTGCAAGTAAATGGGTGGTTTAAGGTTTCTTCATGTTCATGACATACGAAGCACCTTTTTTCGCTCACCCTTATTCCTATTTTAAGTAAGTTTTCATAGGTTGATAGTTTATCCTATAATACTCTCCAGGCACAAAATTAGATTATAGGGAGTGTCTTACATTTTCAAAATTTGTCATATAGTACATCCTCCACCCTCTCTCTAATTCCATCCCTTAACTTGATGTATGTAGACATCATTGAATATATTTCATTCTTCTCTCATTTCTAAACTTATTCGTCCTCTTATCCCTATTCGACATACAACCCTGCAACTATTGTAGAAATACCTCGACCATAGGTTTTTCATGTTTGAACCATCTTCTTCTCGAACATAACTTCTACTCCCATGTGTTCTAACACCATACACTTACATCTTTAACTTTGACATCCTTTTGGCTGGAGTTGGCATAGATTATTGGATACTTTTCTTTAGTATATACCTTCTCCAGGCAAAATTATCTTTCCAAAACAATATTTTGTTTCTTGAACCAATTTTTCAAGCAATGTTCTCATAAAACCAATTTATTTCTATTTTGTCCCGACAAACACATTATCATTTAACAGGTGACAATACTCAACATTATCATTAGGACACAAAATATAAAGTTATCTCACATTATTTTTGTGAGCATCTACTCAAGAAAATATCCAACCAAATATTTTTAGAACAATGGGACCTATCTATCCTCATCTACTTCTAAAATCTTTAATTCATTACTAACAAATTATAGACTTACCTTTTCACATTAGTAACCTTACACTAAAGTAAATAAATATACAAACTTTACTTAAATTCATCATCATCTATCTCAAAATCCAATAATAACACTTAAATCAACCACAACAAACACAAAAATCTTGGTAGAAACCTTGAGAATTTTTTTTAACAACAAAAAATAAATAAAATTAAATTGGACACTTTAGGGATGTCTAAACTCTTATACACCAAAACAATATTTATTATTAATCTCTCGATTACCTATACATGATTCCACAATAAGAAGAGTATCAGACTAAGCTTAACACTATACATACACTAACACCCTCATTATTAACCAATTGGAAGTATGAATTCTAGATATTTAGCATAAGGCCCATTTAGGCAATAAAATCAAAGAAAGAATCACAACTAAAGAATTGCACCAGAGCCTGCCCATATATAGCTCCTACATTCCCTCACAGCTTCCAAGTATGATCCTCCCACTCCATCGAGAACTCACACCTTACATATTGCCACCGAAGCTCCATCTCTAGACATCTACCTTGAGGATGAGTGACTCGCCTCATACATTTAAACAATGCTTCAACGTTCTCTCAAACTCAACACACGGACTGAGCCACAAGAGTCAAGTTGAAATGGGGAAGTCAAGTTGGAGTCACAAAGCATGTTCTCACTCTAATGTCACTCACTTAGGAGTCACCAAGCTATATACCAACTTCATTGTCAGGTACGTAAGCAACATTAACCTTTCCACAATCTACTACACAAGTTGATACGCCAAAGTGAATGACAACATCCGTGTATTTCTGCATGTAGCCTAAACAAGTTGAATATATGGTTAAGTCATTTTTCTACTGTAACAGCTAGTCTAAAACCTATTAACAATCTTTAATCCTTAAGAATCTAAGGATGAGTTTAAGTCGACATATTGACCTTTTAATCACAAAGATAATCATAACTTTTGTTGGACGTTGGTTCTGAACATTCAGTAAATTAAATTATTTTCATATTCCAAAGTAAAACTACAAATTTAAGTTCCATTTACGTTTCTCCCTTTTATGTTTCAACATGTTTCAATGTCAATTTCATAATCTATAAATATATTTTTTCTATTTTCAACAAAGGTTTCTTAAAAGCAATACGATCAAATTCATATCACGATCACTATTTAAGAATTGATACAAGACAACCACTATTCCAATGTCTGCCATTTCATATTGATTTCATACATGACATTTTCACTGCTGAATCTAATTATCTCATAACACACTCAACTTCTGGAGAAACGTAATTTCAGGCTCAGCAAGAATCAGAATAAGGTTTGAATTCAAGTCCAAGAACAACATACAACTAGAGAATCATGTATATTCTCACCAAGGCACTTTTTAACTGAACCTATTGATGTGAAGAATAATACATAAATAAACCCTTTTATGCAGAAATACTATCTGATGGTTCAAGAAGAACACCTCCAAGCCCTATTTCATTAGTAGCTATGAAGCTACTTGTGTCATTCAACAAGACTTCTTCTGTGGATGATTCATCTGGGTTCCCCTCATTTTCGGACTTCTTCATAAGCAGTATATGAAACCTCTTCAATATTATCTTCTTCCGCAACACCATTGAACGTTTCTTTCTAGGAATCTCACGACTCCATGAACTCAATGAACGCCTTCTCTCATCTAATAAAAAGTGTCTAACTGTTAGAAACATAATAATCGGTCACACATCAAACAAGGAGTTAACTTATGTAATAATTAGTATTACTATCGTTACCTGAGACACAGCTTGAAACAAGCAGATTTTTTGTACTGCTCTCATTTTTCTGGTCTTCCATTACTCAAATATTTGGGAGAAGATGTATCAAACAAAATAATCTGCACAAGATGCTTATCCTTAAGGGCTATATATATTTATAGACAGATGATAGTTTTGAAGTGTTTTAGTTTTGGATATACATAACTTTTCATAGAGATGTCACTGTTTCTCAGGTGCCATTTGTGTTTTTGTTTCGTAGGTAACATTTATGTTTTGGTACAAATGGAAAAAAACACTTTTTAGGAAAAAAAATTAGTGTACATTATTCTTAAGGTTACTTCTTTATTTTCAATTAAAAAACATATTAATTTGGTTTTCAACTGTGGTTGCAATAATAAAATGAACAATTATGTCCACATTACTGATGTGAACTGTATTTATTTCAAATTAATAATACACGTCTTTCCATATAGGCCAACAAACAGGTAAATACTAAACAATGCTGACATAGTCTGGAACCAAAATTTCCACCTTATCTCTCATAAATCAATTAAAATCTTAAAACAATTCTTGAAGGGGATAAAACAGTCCCTTAAATATTTCTTTGGATGCCTACAGAAATTAATTAAACATGCATTTATATTACCACTTATAGAAACAATAGATAAAATGTTAGAGAATATAAGAGACAAGGGTATATATAATTTTTTTTTTTTTGGGAAAGCTATGTGCGTAAGTCTTTATTTATAACAATATATAAGAAAGATTTTCTTATACATATTCTTTCTTTTATTTTACTCTTAATTTAATAGTATTTTAAAGTAGTAATATAAATTTTACCATGAGTTACTTATTTAAAAAAAAATTAAAACATAAAGAGCAAGAAAAAAAAAACACAAGGAAAATTAATAAATAATAGAAAAAGACTCTCGTATAGATTAAAAAAAAAACAACTAGGAACATTCTGCGTGCAATTAAACTATAAATGTTTATAATACTTAAGTTTATATAGTTAATTTTGTTGAAGTATAACTTCAGTGATGTATGATAAATAATACATTCAATTGTCATATCTTCATATAATCAATATATTTTATTTATAAAAAATTATAAGACAAGATAATATAAAAAAAATCACCAATAAAAAGATGTGAGTAAAGATTATGAAAAGTATAATATCCTATAAAATCCATACGTACATGAATAGCATAAAGTTTTAATATAAAATATTACATAACTAAAATATAGTTTTTTTTTCTTAGAAATTTTAAACTTTACATATTTATCAAAATATAACATTATAAATATAACAATGTCTACTATTTTAAAGTTTTCTCTGTTAATTGAGGTATATCTTTTCCTTTACAACATTCTCTGCTCTCATGTAACATCATATCATTACATGTAATAAAATGCAAAGAACACACAAACATACAAGAAGGGTGAACTAACTATTTAAGACATGCTTAAAATAAAATATTACATCAATAACAATTTAAATCAAAGTCACATTTTAATATTTCAATATTTCATACATATTCACTCTATTTTCGAAAGACTTGTGTACTGAATTAGACTTAGATGTTAGCACCTATCAGATGAAACCCATTTAACTATGAATCAATACAGTTCCCGACTAATCATATCATCATCTGACAGAGTAAATCCATTTATTTGTTCTGGCCATATTACAATTCAATTAAATGAATCTCCTTCAACTCTTACCTGTTATCCATCATCTATATGATTCTAAGGTGCCAGTAAAGTCAAGATATCCTCTTCTTGACAAATTTTCAAACAATGCACATCCTATATTATTCCTATTCGGTATTTTCTTTCTTGAAAATACTAAGTCTAGAATATTATTTCACAACAATTATCAAAATTACATGCTACGACCGATACATATTTCATAAATTTAAAGAATTATCAAAATCAAGAAAGAAGTACATATAGTAGTACACTACTTCGCGCCTGGCTCATAAAGTGGTGCCCCGACACCCCAAAGAAAATTTTAAGTTTTTAAATTTACCATTTCAATCTCACAAAGAATATTCTCTAAATTGATCATATACCATCTTACAACTTACTTATCCAATACAAGAGAACCGATTAAGACATCATTGGACGTGATTTTGGTAGGTCTGATTGAAAAAGTCTTTTGAATGCTCTGACTCAGTGTATAGTATAGCTTAAGTTCATATGTATACGTGAGTTTTTATAAATAGATTGAGGTAATCTTATTACTCCTACTTATTTTATATTCTTTGTTATCGATAAAGAAAAAAATAATTTACTTATTCAACTTAAAATTCTTATCTATCAAATTATCAATTATAATTACTATGAGTGTTTTAAATTGTCTTTTTATTGTTAAACTAAAACTCTGATGAAAAAGAGAATACCAGTAAAAGAAAAATCTTTGACAAAAGCACGAAAATTGGAGCTAAGATCATTAGAGACAGACACAACACGTCAGCTATTCAAGTATCAAGGCACCAAATGCCTTCCAAAAATTAATGACTGTACCATCTCTAGGCACCCAATTACAGTGTTGGATTCAACATTTGAAATATGCTTAGCTATGACTTGCCACAAGGAGGAAGGTTTACAAGCTTTAATTGGCTTACCCTTTCTAAAACAAGAATCACGAGTAATTTTGGCCCAAGAATCAGAATCAGAACGTCCCAAGTTCTTTTGAGAACACTAATTTGTTGAGACTGGAATTGAAAATCATTCCATATCAAACACAACAACCTTTCCTAGCCTACTAATGAACCTTATTTCCACTCTTCTGCATAATTCGACTAAACTTCCTAGAATCTATGCTCTTATAGTGCCACCAAATTAAGGGTCGTATGTATTGTAGAAAATATTTGTATACTTTATTTTTAGAAACAGTTATAGATATCACATTATTAGATCTATTTTGTTTTTTATTTTTAAATATTTGTATAAATATTAATAATCTTATATTAAAGTAAAGTTCTTATGGAATAAATCTAAGATATAAATTTCTACAAGACTTGAAAACTAAATGGTAAGTCATTAAATAAATTAATTTAGTGATGATTTATTGAAATAATAAGCAAATCTATTTGCGGTGCAGCCTAGACAAAATTATAAATAAGCTCATATCTAATTAAAGAGTTTGACACGAGGATTCACAATTTCATCCGGTCACGAAAATTGATTAAATTCTTTGCTCTTATATCTATTAAGGAAAAAAACTGGTTTAACAACTAAAAAGAAAAAAAAAAATCTTTGACAACTTGACGTTACAGGTTTTATGTTATATGACATAAGACAGTTGTATTTTTTTACGTTGTGGATAATGAAATCAAATCAGAATATTTTCACATCAGAACTTTACCTTTTTCACTACTACAGCACTAAACCCTAAGAATCAAATCTTTATTTTTTTCACCCAACATAGATCAAGATATGTTCACATCCAAACAATTAAGATAACAGATAATAAGCAAGGAAACCCCTTACCACAAACGGAGAACAACTAAGGGAGAACCAAGACCACGGAAATCACCTTAACTCACTGCAAATCAAAAGACATTACTGTTCCACCGGAGAAGTGCGACCCAGCGACTAACTACAGCTCCAAAGCACCACCTCCAAAACCCATCCTCAAAACACCCACAAAATAACATAAATTCATCTTCCTTTCAAGTTAAACACTCTTAAACCCCTAATAAAAAAAAAAGGAAATTAATACTTTGACAACTGGTAGAAAATACCACCTTTTAACAACCTTTACGTGGCTAGACTTTATTGATGTAGCTAAGGGTATAAATGTCATTTCCTTAATAATGATTTTGAAAAAAAAAAAAGAAAAGTATTGGGAAGAAGAGAGTTGAAATAAAAGATATTGGGAAGGAGAATGGTCACACATTCAATGGACTGAGATACAAAGTAAAGAAAAAGGCAAGATGACATATAAGAGGAAAAATGAAGAAGAATAAGAAGAAGAAGAAAAAAAAAAGCTTTGAATCATATCAAAAATCAACAAGAGAGACGTCTTGATAGGAAAGATGGAAACATATAAAAGAGTAGTTTTTTCATCAACAAAATCGCTGAGAACTTCCATGTGGTAAGGTTTAGGGATTTTTATATTAAAATATGTATTACTATTTGAAATGTCAAACCACCCAAAGGAGACAGAGAAGGAGAACAATAGAGAGAGAGTAAGAAGTCAGAAAGACTCAAACCCAAAGAGATATTCAAAATACAAAATTTTTCAACAGTAATCATATTTCAATTTCAAAATTTCTATCTAAAATAGTGCTCAATTTGAATAATATTATTTTTGCTACCCCACCGCCATGTCACTGTCACACGTTAAGTTATCATTTGAGTGTGATAACTAATGACGGTATCAAAATATCATTACACATAACAAAATTATTTTTTAACACAATCAGCATCTTCAATTAAAAAATATTTTATTGACCAACTCACCACCATATAAAATTATCAAGTAATTGATGTACCGGTCAAATAAACACTCATCTATTAATAACTATTGCGTGTAGACATGATTAGGATTTAACTCCTTCTTATTGACAAAGGACTAAGTTGTTTCAAACTAGAACTTTCAAGTGGATTCCTTCTTTTTAGCCTCAAAGTTTCCGATACTGAAATGCATGCACAGGCATCTTGTTTTAGAAAAAGAGACGAACTAGTTTGAAAATTAAGGTATAGACTCAAGTCTCTTTCAAAGATGCTTCCTTATTCATTCTTAATGTTTTAATTTTTTTTATCAGGGTAAATTAATTTGCAGTAGATACATCCCTCCCTCGAAATCTTTATTCTTCGATATTTTGTTTTAGGAAAAAAGACTAAATATGTTAATAAAAAGAATACTTTGGAGTATTCCAATCCATATAACAAAAACAAAAAAATTGTACACATAAATAAATAATAACCCTAGACATATGTGTATATATATTAATATGTTAGTCCACATTCACATTCCTACATCATATGCCACTAAACAATGGTCTATATACGGTGAGCCAACTAGAGCTTGACCTCCCCATTACTTCTTTGCACAATGCTTTGAGCTTGAAGATATGATATACATCAATCAATGATAGTGAGATTCCTTCTTATTTTCCATCAGTTTTTAGATATTTAATATTGCTTAAAAGTCGATATTATCAAAAAGAAGTTGATGTTAATTAACTAATAATATCGGATTTGCATCTCACATGCATGCAACTCTAAAATTATAAATAATAATTTATTAATGTCAACTTTTAAAGAGCAACTCTAAATAACATCAATTTAACTAGCACTAATTTAGTACTAATTTTAAATTGATTTTAAATTTTTATCACCAATAAATAATTTTATAATTAGATGTAAAAAGAGTTGTCCGACCAATATTAAAAAGTAAAAGAAAAAAAATAAAAACAACATAAATAATTTAACAAACTAAATTCTTGAATTGATTTTATTTAAAACATTTTAGTATCTATTAAGCTAAAACTAAATCCTATACCTTAAATTCTACGACTACCACCAAATTGAATAAATTTTAAAATAAAAACGTATTATCATCAGTTAAGTCAATGTTAAATAAAATCTATTTTTCATATTAGTTTAATTTTTGTCAATTTAACTGATATGAATAATAGTAATTTCAAAAAAATTCTCATACATGGCCTCCATTTAAAAAAAAGTTAGAAACAAAAAATAAAATAAAAAATATTAAAAAAAAATGGATGTGAGTGAAGGAAATGAATGCAATAAAAAAGATTCCAATATAAAAAAAATTATATAAAAAAGTGAGAAAGAAAAATTGTAAATAAAGAAATTATCACCTTTAGATCTTAGTCTTTATATAAAAAATAATATATAATTTTTATTCGTTATGATGAACTTTAAATAAATATTAAAGTATACATGCTAACTTTGATAAATAATAAGATTTGACATTAATTAAAAAGATATTACGTTAAATAAATATAATATTAAAAATAAATAAAATTAATATCAAGTACCGTCACACTAAACTTATTTATTTTTAAGAAAAATTGTTTTTAATAACTACATGTTTTTTATTCAACCCATTCACTCCTTTTTATTTAATTTTAACATTACTTTCTTTCACATCTAATACATCATATTTGATATTTAACATTTCATATTCAATATTTAATATTACATAATATTTTTTAATATTTCCTTTGTTTATTATTATGATTTAATAATTTACATGTTTAATTTTCATTTTTAAACTTAAGATTTAATGTCTAATCTTCAATATTTAATGTTTAATGTTAAATATTTAATGTTTAACATTTAATATTTAAATTTTAACCTTCTGATATGTAGCATTTAAAATTTAATATTTAACATCTATAAATAAACTTTATTATTTAATATTAAACATTTATAAATAAATTTTAATATTTAATATAAATAAACAAGAAGAAATAATGCAAATAAATATAATCATTTAAAGAAAATTACCGCACTGAAAAAAATTAGAACAAGAAAGGGTTGGGTTTGTTCTATTTTCCCCTGACCAATTAGGATTATCTTATTTTCTCCTAACCAATTAGAAAACTTGTTTATGATTCAGACCTTTTGTTTTTTCTTAAAAAGAACTAAAACTCTTATGTTTTGTTTGATTGGGAGAAGTGAATTTGAAGGAGTGGATTGAGTAGATTGTGTGTGGATGATAAAGTTGTTTGGATTAATGAATAGGTGGTAAGATTTGAAGGGATTTGAGAGAATGATTTGTGAAAGTTTGAAAATGATTTTATAGATGTTATAGTTTTTTTTATTTTTTTCATTGATATATTTGTAAAATTACTAATTGACCCAATTATATGTCAATGACAAAGTATCTTACAAGAGGTATTTCGTAATTTTCTGTTACATCCTTACAAATCTCTTTAAATGAAAGAGGATCTTATCTCCCAAATCCTCTTAAATCCATCTTTATAAATCAATTCAACCAAATATCTATGATTCACACATATCTATCTATCATTTATAAAGAATAAAATCATTCAAATTGGTTCAACCAATCACATAATTACTATTTTGAGAAAACAATGTAAAAGGTATGAAATGTAATGGGAGAGTCATGGTTGTAGTTGACAACAAAAGTGAATGTTCTGTACAAATATAATTGATGTGACAATGTATCATGGTTCTACATTCATTTGGGAGCAAAGAAGAAAAGGTAACAGCCTAAGAAGAACATACATTGCAACTCTTCATACAGTTTCCTCTGAATCCTTCGCCACCAACCATATAAACTGGATTGTTCTCACATTCACCCATTTTAGCCAACCTAGAGCAATTCTCGTTCTCATCAACACACTCGCCACCCACCACTGACCACACTTCTTTTTCATAGCCTCTCACGTGAATCCACTTGGTTGCAGACCACTTCTCACCCTCAATCACCGGACAGCTTGCATGCAAGCTACTCCTATCTGTAGTTGCATCAATATGAAGGCTGAAGAACAACAGGGCATCACCCTTTTGAGGCTTTATGGCATATCCTTGGTGAGCACATTCCGACCAGCTACCATCTTTCGGCTGTGACAACGTTGCCTCAGAATTTGGAAAAACTGTTTCTCCACCCTTCTTCACATTAGACAGATACATCAATACAGTGGCAAGGCGATGGCCACCCATGGATAGACTAACTTTGTCAAGGAGGTAATCGAAGTGTGGTTCATACTTCTCACCATTCTCATAGTGCAGTACTTGTATTGACTCGCCATTCTCTACAGGAAGGAATGTCCATGCAGAAATTCGGGCTTCGATATCAGCAACTATTTCATCCTGTGCCGTCTCGAGGAACATTCCAGAACTCGTTCTGACTTCACTTGCTACAGCTTCACCGGAGTCGTTATCCACTATCAAAGACCTCTCCAGCTTGTCTTTGGCCAGAGTTATCAAATGATCACATTCTTCATCCGTTAGAAATCCCTTGTACAGAAAAGCCCTGGGATTCCACGAGAGCTGAGTGACCCTTGTGGGATCAAATTTCACTGAAGGGCCCCCCCTGTTCAACCCCAGCACCGATCTATGGGTGGCCTTGGCTTCTTGGACCCAACCTTCTTGGACCCAACCGGGCACCAAGGACGAAACAGAGTTCTCGAAACAGAGGAAACAGAGGAAACAGAGAAAGAGCATGGTGAAAGGCTTTTTTGGTGGGCAATCTGAAACAGTGTTGAAATTTATACAATGCAATTAGAGAGTTGAAAGAGGAAGAGAGTTTGTGAATATGCATTGTGGGCGTTTTTTCAGTTTGGTTTGTGGTTTTCGGAGCTTTAAGGATTCAACCAAACGCCCACTGGTTTTGATTTGGCTCTCATAGTTTTGACTTTAAAAGTCAAACCATTTTAATGATTTTAATATTTACTATTTAATATTTAATAAATAATATTTAATATTTAATAATTATTTTTTAATACTTAAATTTTAATATTTAATATTTGAGGTTTAATACTTAATACTTAGTGTTTACTTTTTGATACTGAATTTTTAATATTTAATAGTTAATAGTTAATCTTTAATTTTTATGTTTAATATTTAGTGTTTACTACTTAGTTTGATTATTTAGTATGTAATTTTTAATATTTAATGTTATTTAGTGTTTAATTTTTAATTTTTTAATCCGTTAAAAGAAAAAATAAAAATGAGAACAAGTGGAATATTCTAACCCATATACATAGTTGATCATAATGAATAAAAGAAAAAAGTACTACCAAACCTTAAAAAAACAAAAAAAACAAAAAACTCAATATTCAATGTTTAATGTTATTATTTAATACAATGTTTAATTTTATCGTTTGATATGTAATTTTAAAGTTTAATACTTAACTATTAAATTTTAATATGTCCTTTAGGGAACATCCCATAACTGGATAGATAAGAGAATATTAATATGGCCCTTTGCAAGGATAAGAAGCACTGATCGAGAAATGATTAAATTTTAATATCAATTGTTTATATTAATTGTAATCTTTAGTATTAAATTTTTAATGTTTAATATTTATTATTTAAGTTTTTTTTTTGAAGTTTTAGTTATTTGTTGTTCAATATTTGATATTTACTATCGTCTCCTATAGAAATTTTATAAAAAGGAACGTTCTTTTACAATATGTTATAATATATATATATATATTAAAAATGAATATTGTAGATTAAAATTCTTGATGGATGGTGTATACAAGATAAAGCAAAAGTACTATATAATATATTGAAAAAAGTCTTACCTAAGATAATTGATCGTTCTAAAGTAGATGGTAGAGGGTAGAAGGTTATCTGATAGTGTGTTAATTGTCAATGAAATAATAGAAGACGTGGGGCTTAAAAGGAAAATATGCATTATAGTAAAAGTTGGTTGTGAAAAAACATATAATTCACTTATATGGAATTTTATACACTATGATGGAAATATTAGAATTTTAAACTAAGTGGATTAATTAAATGAAGAATTGTATAAAACTGTCAACAATTTTGATCCTTGTCAATAGTATAATAATATCTCAATTCAAGATTTTAAACTACCAAAAAGTCTTAAATAAATGCTTAGTTAGGTACATAAATATACAATACAAATAATTTTCTTAAAAAAGGAAATAGATATTCTCTTAAAGTTGTTAGTTTAATGGTTAATACAAAGCCGAATATATGACTTTTTTTAAGGCATGTAGCTGGTACTAAGACTTGGTAGCTATAAGAATTACAAAATTTTGTATTTGGTTTTACATGTAATCTGAGATAGTTTAAGAAAATTTTAGTTTATAGAAATTAAGTTTCTTAGTCACACTAGATATTATAAGAAACATGTCGACTACTTGTTTAGAAACCTATTCTTCGGAAGTATGTCAAAAATGGTGATTATAGTTATAGTTCTGACATAATAATGAAAATAGTAATGAAAATAGTATTGGTACTAGAAACAAAATATATTATTTTTCTTTTCAAAACTGTTAAATGTTTTTAAAACAACTATAGACATAAATTTAAATTAATATTTGAAAAAATTGAAATAGTATCGTTTAACTAGACACAAAGTTAAATAATTATTAAAATGAAACTTAATTTATCATTTAAACTTAAATAATGTTTAAAGTAAATTATATTAGTGACGACTAAATTAACGTTAGATATTTAAATCAATTATATTAACTTTGGATATTAATTGATTTTAACTTAAATGAATATTAAAATAAACAATATTAACGTTGGTCAATTCGACATAGTTCTAATTTAGATTTTAGTGATGGAATAAGATTTAGGATTTAAATTTCAAAAATATTATTTAGAATCTATTTTAAAATTTGATAATAATATGTAACATTCTATAACTTGAAAAATATCTCAAGTCAAAATTTAAATACAATTTGAGTCAAAGTCATTAGTGTTTCTTATTTCTTAAGTTTTCCACAAACTATCCCACCTAATTTCTATTTAAAAAAATCACATTAAGGTGACCAACACCTTAAATGAAAGTATAGTTTTACAGAATAATCAATCATTAGATAATTTAATTAATCATTTAGATAGCTTAATCAATATTTAGATGGTTGCAATTATTACATTATTCAAATTCAAAAAAAATCACTTGTAAAAGCAAACTTTTACCCATTTGAAGATGCTTTAGAAACAGGTGGTTTATGAGTGAAATGTAAGATGAGATTTGTAACATATCTCTATTTGATCGTTTATAGTTCTTTATCGCTCACAATTTGTTCACGACACTAATAATGCTCGACAACTATCTGATGTTTATCTATAATATCATGTGATGAGTTTGTAGGTCGGTAGTTTCGGTCGGCCGACATGGATCAGAAATATAATTGAGAATTATTGTCTCAATATGGAAGATAACCTCACCTTGAAGATGATTACAAAGGTAATTAACACAAGGGCCTTGGGCCACAAGCAAAGATCCAATTAGAGACCTATAAATAGAAGCACATATCAAAGAAATAGGTAATGTTACTTTAATTTTAAAACTTTTTTTATACTCAGTCCGAGACTTACTTAAATGTTGAAGTGTCTGCAAGAATTTTTTCCAAACAGATACTAAATATCAAGGAGACAACCAACCTAGAAGAAAAATCAGAAGAATCTAAAACTAATTAAAAGAGAACACTAACATTGGCAAGATTCAATTTATGAAGAAGCAAAATAGAAAAATAAATATTTAAGATGTGATGGTGAAAAACTTAAACATACTTCATAATTGTAAATTGGTAGAAGATGGTGTTAAATAATAAAGGAGTGGATATTGAAGAGAAGAGGTAGATGTTAAAAATAAATTAGACATATTAAATCAATTGTTATTATACTTATGTAATTTTGTTATATTTACATAGTTTAATATGTTATCACTAATTTAGTATATTTTAGAAAACTTCTTTAAAATTATATTATACCATTTTTTTATCATATGAGTTACTAAATTACAAAACTTTCGTTTTACAAGTTATATGCTTAATTTTCATTTTTCTTTACTATTACATTGAATAAATGTATTGTATTTAATAAATAATATTTATTACAATATAAAAAATATAATCTAATTTATATATTTATATAAATATTACATTAATTAAATGCTATACTTATAAAGGTTACATTTATTAAATTCATTAAATATATTATGATTAATAAATATATCATTTAATAATTTATTAAAATTTAATATATACACAAACAATAAGCATAATTACTATTTAATACTCATAATAAATATTAAATTAATATATAGTATTAATTGAATATTACTTTAATACGTGATTTCGTTCTATTTTACTTGCATATGTATTAATTTTGTTTTTTTTTAATTTCCCCACTTAATATATGTTTTATATATTATTAAATTAACTATTTTCTAACATTGAATAATTTCTATTAAGAAAACACTACACAACCAACATTCTCACAACTTTTCAGACTTATCATACTCAACCCCACCTTTTTTCATCTCTTCTATGTTATAATAATTCTTTCGAAGTTTATATTGAAGTTCGTATATTGGTTCGAAAAAAGTAATGCTGGCATGTTTTTCTACATATATGATATGATGATATAACATTTGTAACTCATGTAGCTCCTTGCCACCCTGTCCAAGTGATTTAAACGTATCTAACACTTAATTACATACGAACAAAACTTAAATGCAAGAGTATAGAGCAAGTGGTAAAGATCAGAAGATAAATGGAAACAGAAGAACAAAGAAACAGACACTGAGACAATAAAATTTGGGAAAACTGAGTAAATTCACTCAAATTGTGTTCTCTTTCCCCCTTCTTCTACAACTTATTCTGTAACAAAAAAAAAAATAGTTTTTATAGATCTCATCTTAGGGTTTTTTCTGGATTTAATATTCTGATAGCAACTTTACGCATATGGGGAAAAAGCTTGGTCCATGCTTCCATTGTGGAATTGGTGGTAAGTCTTCTTCTTGTTTAGAACTTTTTTTCTTCAATTATTTATTCTTCTTTTAGACATGAGACAGTGAGTTTAAATGATATTTTATATGAGTTTCGATATTTTGACACCGTGTCACTACAATCACTTTATAACTTGACATGGTAATAAATTCGCATAGAGAATGTTATTGAAATTGAATGTAGATTTTAAAATTGAAATAAATTTAGGATTGGGTTCTATTTCCACCTTCCTGAATATCTCTATTTCTGTTGATGTGTCTCTTTTCTTTGTAACTTGAAATTTACAGTTTGAAAATTGCATAATTATGTGAGAGAAGTGTTACAAAGCAAATTGAAAAAAAATTGTCTTTTTTTTCAACAAAATCCTCTTCAATCAATGTTTTCCAATTTTATCTTTACTCTCCTTTTACTATTCACGAGTTAACGTCTCTTCTTTTTCAACAAAATCTTTGCCTTTTACTATTTCGCGATTTAATTTTTTTTTCTTTCCTAACAAAACTTGTATACCTTCCGTAATTTCATCCCATCCTCTTTTAGTCTTTTCCGTGTGGGAGGTTTTTCGGTCACATTAATGCAAATTTGATTTTTTTTTCAAAAAATTTCAAACACAACAGGATAAGACCATTTTACCCTTTGCCACATAATCAAGTACGGCCACATCACAGTTATAATATGTGGTAATTTTATAAGGATTGTCAAAAAATATTTTTTAATACACTTGTTTTTACATTTGAGTAATTATACAACATCTTATGAAAAGTTATGAATGTAAGATTAAACTACTTCAAAACTGTCACGTCTCGATAAATATTTATGGGCACATATGTAATTAGAATAAACCAGCAAAATCGACTACATTATTATGTTATTCAAATTATTTTGTCTAAGAAACTTTCTTTCCAATATATGTATGGTTTCGTAAGTCACTCCACTTTGGCGTAATGGACCAGAAGACAAGCCCGTGTTGTGCAATGCATGTGGATCTAGATATAAGAAACGAGGAAGCCTTGGTCTTGAGGACTATCTACCCAAGAATTTTCAACCTGAGTACTTTGACAAATATAAAGATCTGAAGGGTACAAAAAGATCTTCTTGTTTCAATCTCTTTATGTTACAGATTCAGAGATTCATACTAGTTTGGAATATATTTTTATGTGTGAGGGTTTATTATATTTCTCACAGTTGGTCATTTTTGTTAGCTGAGAAGAGTGCACGTCTATGGAATACTAAGATTCCTACAAGGAAACGTTCAGAAGTGGAGTACAAAGAGATATCACCATTGGAGAGATTCCATATAAGACTACTTCAGATGTCAAAAAATTACTGGAACCCTAATGAGTCATCCTCAGAAGAAGTATTATTGTTGAATAACGCAAATAACTTCATACCTAGTAATGAAATAGGCATAGGATGTGTTATTCTCAAATAATTCTCTGTGATGAACATGTTAAATTGTGCCTTGAGAATCTGCATCATTAGCTAAAGGGTCTGTTGTTTTTTAATATTGAACTTAATTGTCCAATTCAACATTTTTATAAACGTCGAAGCCTTAAATGATGTTCCGCCGATTTGTGTTGTGTTATGAGATAATTTGAATAAGTAATAATGTATGATTGTAATAATGTATGACAGAATGCATCTATTTAAAAGTAGAACTTCACAACTCAACGATTCTAAGATGGGCTACCATCATAGCTGGTCTTTGTACAACTACCCTACACCATCATAACTTCGTACACAACTTTATCTCACACTATATCATAATCATAACTTCGTCAACAATTTTGTCTCATACTCTATCATAACTTGTATCTGTGATAGATATATTATAAGGGTAATGATAGATAGGGTGGCAACGAGGAGAAACCTAGGTGATAGGGGAATATTGTCTGATAATATATTATGTGCACTATTCTGTGAGAAGAAGGAATCAGTGACACTTGTTTTTTTGCAGTACATAGGATATGTAACATGTGTGATGTGTGATAGATGAATAGGGATAAGCATAGTATACCATAACTAACTAACCTACCTATGACCCATTTCTAAGAATTCTATTTAATGGTACTTAATGATAAAAGGAATGTTATGAAGGGGTTTGTGGTATCTATTACATGGAATATATGGTGCTAAAGGAACAGAGTTGTATTTAGGCATGAAGAAGTTTATGTAAAAGAAGTCTTCTACTTGGCTCAACTTAAAGTAAGGGCTCGGATGAGATATTAAATTGTTCGAGATTTGCATACTAAAATTGGTACCAATACCCAATTGGGTATATAAAATTATTGAAATAGCTAACCCAAATGAGGTAGATTTGAAGCTATGGAAACGTGACAGTGTATACATAACAGACCTCCGATTTTAAACTGTAACAATTGTCCCCTTCTATAATGGACTCGTTCTCAAGGCCAACTTTTAGCAACTCCAATCAGAGTCCGGAACTTGAAGCTGCATTTGATGTAGCTTTATCCATACAACATTCTCTAGATTAGTATTTTTCCTTTTTAATTCTTCTGTCAAAGGTTGTGGTATAAAGTCTCCTTCTTCATTCACTAAAGATTAAGCAGATAGTGGCTTGTCATTATATATATTTTTTCAAGAAGAACACAACACTATGAATCTTTGTTTCTGTCTGTAAATCTAATCTGTAGGCAAAATTTCAAATTCTCTACTTGGTCATAACACCTTGCTGCTAATATGTGAAAAGAGGTATTGACCAACGTATTCTCTTTAAAGTTTATCTTTTAAATAGACGAGGTGTCCATATTGATGCTCTTTGGTAAAAATTACATATCGAATAAAGATGAGACTTTTTAATAATTTATAATGTGAATGCAAATCTCATTTTACAAGTTGATTTTGTAAAATTGAATTAACTTAAATATCAAAAACTATTTTAGGCACTCTTATTAGAATGACTGATAAAAGCATCAAAATGCTACAATTTCTTTTTATATTTTATATTTGCAACAATGGTGTAAAATTCTTTTGTGATATAAAGAGATCGTACTTAAAGGGTACTGAAAAACAATACTTTTGACAACAGCCCTAACACTATTTCCATATTACAACTGTGACATATATATGACATGGCAAAACTAGCTTGTATTTTTTGTTAGATGTTAAGTATTGTGGTAATTTTGCATTTTGAAAATTATTTGTTCGAATGGAAAGTGGCCACTAGGATGGAATAAGAAACTAGCGTGAGAAGGATAGGGTGAGAAAGGTAAGAAAAATTTATTAAAAAATATTTAAACTTAATCAAATTATTTATTTGCTAAACATAATAGCATAGCTTCATGTATTATAATTTTATATAAGAAAAAATTACTAATTAATTAATATTTACCTCAGTATTAATAATATCCTTTAAAAAACATTTGGTGCCTTCAAAATATATTCACATATCCTTAAATATATAGCCAAAATCTTCAGTAACCCTGTATTAGTTTTGTTTTTCTTTATTCAGATTAATTGTTAAAAAAATATAACACAATCCAAAATATTATTCTCATCCTCAATTGATGAATCATTCATCAAACAAACTCTCCCAAAATACTTTTATGGATCTAGCTGAATCAACATCAACTACAAAGTGAATGTAACTATTGAAGGAAAGAGAAACAAAGATGTGTTTGGTGTAAACTACCTCACTAAACAAAGAGAAACTATTTCCATTTCATGATCCTCCAGTGACACTTCCACTGAATATCTCAATGGTATCACCATGCACAACATGGTGCCAACGGAAAGATCTATCATCATCCATAACGTTTTGTTTATAGATGAAGAAATACCCTTCTGGTGGCAAATGAAACTGAACCCTCTGGCTCAACTTCTGCAACTCCTTCCTCAACTCTCCCACATTATCAGAGGCATTCACCTCCACTGCAACCTTCTTCATCCCAGTCTTAGGCAACACCATCACCTTCAACTTCTTTGACGCCGGAGACACCGTCGGTGACGCCTTGAAACTCACCTCAATCTCACTGTTCTCGGAAACATCACAATCTCGCAACACTTGATGATCATGCAGTTCTGCACCAGTTGCTGCATGCAAAACCAACCTGTTCACAGGCACAGACACGTTCTCAATCTCCCGGATCTTCTCCTTCAGCTTCGAAACCGTTTCGTTCACGTCCACTTCGAGAGGAACGACGTGCGTTTTGGATCCGGTTTTCATGTTGAGCTGGATTTGGGTGAGTGGAGAATTTATTGAGTCCTTCTTCTCGTCCTTGTCGTAGGATACCTGAAGCTGAATGCTTGTGTTGTGAAGGATTTCAACCTTCCAAGGGTCGTCGTTGTCTTTGAGGAATTGGCCATTGAGGATTAGGGTTTGCTGTGAAACGGGAATGTTGTGATACTTTTGTATCTTCTCTTTGATTTCTTGTACTGTGTCGAAATAACCTATTTCGATGGAGAACGATCTTCCTCTCTGCAGCTCGAAAATTACGTCCATATCCAGCGTGAATGTTGCATGTTATGCCTATGAATGTGCTTAAAAATGTTAACTTCTCTGACTCATTCAATTTTGTTAAAGATGTTCAGAAGGAAAAAGTAATGCTAAAGATTACTATTATTGTTTAGATTTACAAGAGAAGTATTTTAGTGTATACACTAGGTTTACACTACAAAAATTATTTTCTTCACAGTTAAAGCAAATATTTCAATATAGAACTGCAAAAATTATATCCTAATATTAGTTTGCTAATTGTTGTGAAGGAAAATGAGCACATAATTAATTAGGTTTTGAGATGAGGTGGATGAGTGTTATTGGTGAGGTGACATTTTCAAGAGAGAAAGTAGTGAAAGTAGTTCAACTTTCCATTTTTATCCAAAGTTTAAACTGAAAACATGACGTGTCACGAAGTGTTAGATGACAATAACAAAGGGTGCTACGAGAGTTCCATTGCCACAAAAATTTTGACAGTAAGCAAATTCAACTACACTTAATAAAGTAATCAAAACAATTGATAAAATTATTGAAGCACTAGTCATGAAAGACGCACAAATGCACAAGTTCAGCATGGGAAAAACAGAAAAGGGACAAAGAAATTGTTGAAGCAATTAAGAAATTCTACAAAAGAAAGAAGAAACAGACCTCAACAATCCTTGGTCTAGTTTGCTTTACCTCCTCCTGAAAAGTGTAAAGTTTTAGACCTGAAGCCAATATTATTTTAATTAACTGCGACCACCCAAAAAAAAAAAACACTGAGTGCTGATAAAAAAAAAATCAAAAACACTGAATACCCATAAAAATTAAAGTCAAACCCACAATTCGACTTGATGAACTAAAGAACCCTCGAAGAGAATTAATAAAAATGTGATTGTTATGATTTGAAATGAATCGGTATGTATGTATATAAATTGATTTCCTTCGTATATATGATAAAAGAGGGAAACTGGGAAGAGGAAGAACAAAAGATGTGAATGGATATATCACCTTCGAAGAGGAGGACAAGCTTTATTTGTGTGACCAAGGAAGAACTTCATTTTTTGACCGGTGATGAAAAAATGTGAAGTCCATTTTCCATGACAATGTGGTGTGTGGAGTAATTGGATTTTAAATGAATTAAAGAGTATAAAACTTGTTTCTAAAATAGAGATCCATTTAAATTTGAACTTGTTTTAAAAGACATTTGCTTTTTTAGTGTGGAAAGTAGTGTGAATTAAGTGAAAAAATATAAGTCTTAGCAGAAGTTAATTTTAAATCTAATTTAATTTTATAAAATTGATCTGTAAAGTTAAATTTATACTCAGTTTAAAAAGTTAGAATTTTTAACTCATAGAAACTAAAAAATCAAGAAACTAAAAAAATCAAGAAAATAAAATGTAAAAACTTAAACAAGTTTAATGTAACTCTCCTAACAAAATAAAAGTAAAGACTTGAAAAAAAATGTAAAATATACAATTAAATTATCCTATAACAAATTACATAATTCAATAACTAAAACAACATTTCAAACTATAACTAACAAAAAAAAACACTTCAAACAATTTATGAATTTGTCTAAGAAAAAGAATAGGAGAATAATGTTCATTGCAGTTGCATCAAATATTTGGCTTCAAAGAAAAATGATCATTTTTAAAAAATAAAATTAGTTATACAGGAAATTTTTAACTTAGCACATAATTGACAAACAAGTAAAGTTATACTGATTAGTATTTTTATCCAAAGTAATGTATCCATACTAAACACTATATTTTTCTAAACATTCTTTGATTTTTGAGTTTAAAAGAGCATTTTTTTCAAAAAAAAAAAAGTGTTATTTTTTATATTTAAGTATACATTTTTAATTTCTTAACATTTTTTAAAATATTTTATGATGTATATTTTATTTTTCATGTTAAAAAATATTTTTCAACATATTGAAGAAATAAAGATAGGTTTCAGAAAATGCATTTCAAAATATGAAACAGTTTTATGATGAAATTGAATACACCCAGTATACTTTGGTTTTTTTATTTTTTTTTACGATAAAATTAAAAGTTGAAGTACAGTGAAGAGTTTATTTTTGTAATTAAAAACATTTTTTTAATTTTTGTAAAATATGTTAAAATAGTCATTTTCTCATACCTAAAAATTATAGTACGTTTCAAATATGAATTAACCTAAACTCCGATTTACCACCTTATACAAAGGTATTGAATTTAGGGGAAAATTTCCCATTCTGGTGCAATTTTATTTGAAAATTCCTAGAATAGGTAAAAAAAATTTTAATTACTACCTTGGATAAATCGTGTCATGTCATCGCGATATCATTACAAAGAAATTGTACTACAGTGGCACGATTTTGTTTAGTAGTCAGTGAAATTGTGCCAACATGACACGATTTTATGAGTTAATTAAAATCGTGTTGATGTGGCACGATTTTAGTGTATTTTTCCTGAACTGAAATCGTGCTGATGTGACACAATTTCAGTGTATTTTTTCTGAACTGAAATTGTGCTACCTCAGCACGATTTTAGTTAAACTAAATTACACTAAAATCGTGCCACATCAGTACAATTTCAGTACATTTATAATTCTGCGAAATATTTGTGATTGGTGTATATAAGTGATGTAGTGTACAATTTATATAAACTTATGGAAGCCTTAATAAAATGCAAAAGGGTTATTTTTTTTATTATTGGAAGAGTTTCATATATATATATATATATATATAACTATATTTTTAAACTAATATTTAATTATTTATTTGAAAAGAGTTTTTCATTTCATTCTATCAATACCTTGTGAATTTATAGAAATTGATCGAAATTTAGAGTAATGGGTGTGGTTAAAGTTATTAGAATATTTAAAAATGAAAATTATTATTTATATATACGAAAGACATTACTGCACAGCTATGCAAAAATGAAAACAATCAGCTATATGCGCATTGTGCAACACTATGGCAAACAGAACTCAGAGTTTGAAGTTCAGGAAATACCCACTCCCTAACTTCGTCGTCGACCTATGTCATACAAAGTCAAATTAAATAAATGGTGGTGTGATTACAGACACTTTCAAGCCTTGAAGTTGCCTTGTCCACATGTTATAACTGTTTGTTCATTTTCTCATCAACAGTTAGCCATATTCGTTTCTCCCCTTTACAGCCTCAGCAACATTTTAAAGGCCTATGAAATTCAATTTCATCCAATTCAAAACCAAGACTATCGG